>Ga0247735_1000026_pt1 | contig 146286 bp, 130 predicted proteins | sample UWRJL178409R2_FD_180934 | JGI IMG/M metagenome (GOLD analysis project Ga0247735, IMG submission 180934) | Plant litter microbial communities from Arlington Agricultural Research Station in Wisconsin, United States - UWRJ-L178-409R-2 | ecosystem: Environmental > Terrestrial > Plant litter >... | reverse complement strand
CCCCCCCAATTAAGGTGCCAATATAGTCATGGGAATTAATCCGTCAAGGGTTAGTGCAATATCACGCCGTAACAAACTCCACCATGCTCACCGCGCTTATCTGCTGCATATCATGCAATACGGTAAGAGAAACCGGGTCTTTCGATTCCACTTTTTGAATCGAGATCCGGATACTGTCATTCGTTTCATCTGCTGATGAGATCCTTACCTCGTTGATGACGATCTGATGTTTCTGCAACACCTCTTCGATGCTTTTCATATCTATCTGGTTGCGGGCAACCGTTAGGGTAATACCGGTGTATTTGTTGCGGTTAAACAGCCTGCGCTCAATAGGCTTTATGGCCGCTAATATAATGAATACAATAATTGTGGCTATTGTTGCCGGCATGTATAAGCCCCCGCCTACGGCAAGGCCAATGGCGGCAACCGTCCATAAACCGGCGGCGGTGGTAAGGCCTTTTACAATTTCGCTTTTCATAAACAAAATAGTGCCCGCTCCCAAAAAACCAATTCCGCTGATAACCTGCGCCGCCACACGTGACGGATCGAGCGTGATGCCGGGTTTATTCAGCACATCGCCAAAACCATCCATCGATACGATCATGGCCAGGGTAGAGCCCACGCAAACCAGCATGTGTGTACGCAATCCGGCCGCCCAATCGCGGCGCTGCCTTTCCAGTCCAATAATACTGCCCAGCAATGATGCCAGTGCAAGGCGAATCACAGTTTCATATAATGGTATCATAGCATCCCGGTATAAAATGTAACTGCTAATGTATGTTATTTAAACACCAATAATTTTAAAACTACCCATTTTTGGGTATTGCCGACGGATTTTTATTGGGGTATTTTTGAACAGACAATAAATTATCCTAAACCTTAACACAATTATTTATGCGTTTAAAAGTACTTTTTATTACCGCGCTATTAGCCACAACAGCGGCCTTTGTTGCCTGCGAAAAGGAAGACGATGATGACGATTTTGAAGAGGTAAGCGGCATTTGCGCTGATGCATACAAGCATATAGACGATGCGCAGCTTGATGCTTTTTGCGGTGCGGCCTATGCCTACCGCTGCCTTGACGAGAAGCCTTTATCCAGCCAGCAGGTGCAGGCCGTTTGCGCCCAGTATGATGATTTAAAGGAGCCTGGTGTTGCTGCCTGCGGGTATTGTAAGTAATGTTTATGGCCGGCGGGTTTAAATTAAACCCGCCGGCCATTTTTACCCCCCTAAACCATTTCAATTGAAGATCAACAAAATATCAGAATCGGGCGTAAGCCAGGTGCTTGGCATTGTGCAGGTAGTTTTTATGATATTACTATTGGCGTATGTTTATAACCTGAACACGCAGCTTGCCCGTATTAATAAAAAGCTATCGGCCATTTCTAATACCGGCACAAAAACACCCGTGACTATAAAAATAAAACCCGATAGTCAATCGCCAACCATGGGTACAGGCGCGGCAACGGTAACCATGACCATTTTTTCTGACTTTGAGTGCAGCTTTTGTAAGGTGTTTGCCACCGAGATCTTCCCCCGGCTAAAGGAACAATATGTAGATAAAGGCCTTATGCAGGTAAATTTCAGGCACCTGCCTTTAGCCATCCATAAAAACGCGTCGATGGCCGCAGAAGCGTCTGCCTGCATTAACGAACAGGGGAAATTCTGGGATCTGCACGACTATCTTTTTAAAAACCAGGAGAAGCTAAACAATAACCTTATCAATAATTGGGCGAGTGACAATAACATAGATACCGCGAAACTCGCAGGCTGTATCATCAACCACACCTATAAAACCAAGGTTGATAAAGATATGGAAGAGGCCCGTAGTGCCGGCATCCAGGGTACGCCGGCCATCATTATTAACGGGCGGGTGGTTATGGGCGCAAAACCGTTTGAGTATTTTGCAGAGGAGATAGACAAGGAGATAGCAAAAATACCCGGGCGTACCGCGGCAGAAACCTGCAACTAAACCAAATCGAACGCGCGTGCGTATTGCATCAGTTCGTAGGTGCTGGCGCTTAATTTTTGTTTGATGTTTTTGCGGTGTGTTTCGGCGGTTGTTACTGATATATACAGCGCGTTAGCAATTTCGGCTGCACTTTTCCCCGAAGCTACCTGGGTAAGCACTTCTTTCTCACGTTTGGTTAACTTTGAGAATTTTTCATAATTCTGCCTTAAGAAGTTATTATCCAGCAACAGACGTTCGGCTTTGGCGGTCATGTGGTGCATAGCATCAATTGGCACTGCTATAGTTATGGTTAAGCTTGGTTTCCCGGCTTCGTCCCGCATAAATATTTTAACACTCGACATGTGCCAGCTCCATTCATCTTTGCCCGGAAAACGAACCTGCTGAAAAAAGGTTACGAGCTCGTCATCGTTGTTCCTTTCCAGCAGCGCCAGTATTTTGGGCACATAATCTTCTGCATCTTCCTGGTTAAAGTACTTTTTGTAGTAATCACCAGATGAAAGCGCTGTAATTTCTTCATGGGTAGATTGTAGTAATTGGAGCCCCCTGTTAGACATGTAAACCACCGACCAGTCGCGCAGGTCATGTATGATTACCGCGCAGGGCAAACTGTTAAATGCGGCCGCGTATTTTTCAATCTGGGGGACTAATTGTTTGGGGGCGCGTTCTTTATTTAACATATACTAAAGTAGATGTTAAATAACCCGCGGCAACCCGTTATTTCACGGTATTTGTTGGGTTAAACCGCTTGCATGTGCTGTTCTTCTACCGCCATTACGTTGTGTTGTTGTTTCAGTTTTTCTTTCCGCAGGTAACGTATATGCATCAGGCCTATTAAAAGGGCGGCTATACCTTCGCATAAAATGGTATCGGGTGCGCCTATCCATTTAGATACCGAACCCACCAGCAACCCGCCCAGGGGCTGCAGCCCAAAAAAGGCCATCGCGTAAAAGCTGATCACCCGGCCACGCATGTTGGGTTCAACCGTTGTTTGTATCAGGGTGTTGCTGATGGTGATCTGCGACATCATCCCGAAACCCGCAATGGTGGCAAAAACCAGCGCCAGCCAGTAGGTGTTCTCGTGCGAGAACAGCACCAGCCCCACACCAAATATCAGCGTATTAATGCTCAATATCTTTTTAAGATTACTGCCTGCGTGCAGCGATGCCAGGAATATTGCCCCGCTAAATGCGCCAAGGCCTATCACACTATCAATAACCCCGAAGGTGGTGGCATTGCCTTTAAAAACTTCGCGGGCGTAGTACGGTATCAATGTACTGAATGGCAAAACCAGTAAACTGATCAGCCCCAGCATCATAATTACATAGGATATGGAAGGCGTAGCTTTTAGGTAAGCAAAGCCTTCCCTTAATTCGCCAAAAACGTTTTTTGTATGTGGCTGCTTTACATATTTTGGCAGAGTCATTAGTAATAACGACCCGATAACCGCAATGAAGCTCGCCGCATTCAGGGCAAAGCAAACACCATCGCCCCAGTACTCTAATATGAACCCGGCAATCCCCGGCCCTATCAGCCTGGACAGGTTTACCATTGATGAATTAAGGGCAAGCGCATTCGGCAGATCGTTCTTGTCCTCTATCATTTCATACACCAGCGATTGCCTGGCAGGTACATCAAACGCGTTTATTACGCCCAGCAATACGCTCAATGCTAATATTTCCCAAACGGCGTAATGCTTCATCAATATCAGCACCGCTAAAATGGTTGCCTGTACCATGGATGCCACCTGCGTGGTAAGCAACACCCGGAAACGGTTATACCTGTCTGATACCACACCGCCAAAAAGCGACAATAAAAAAGATGGGAACTGGCTGGCGAACAATGTTACGCCCAGCATAAAAGTAGAATGTGTAAGTGTATAGATAACCCAGCTTACCGCTGTTTTTTGCATCCAGGTTCCAATAAGCGATACGGATTGGCCTGCGAAATATAAACGATAGTTACGGCTGCGAAAGGCTTGAAATGTGCTGATATTCATTATATATTAATCCAACGACAAAAATCGTCCCTGAATTGTTTTTATACACGTTGTAATAATTAAATTACCTGATAATTGCATTTGCGTGTTATAAAGAGGCGGTAATTAGGTGGATATTGCCCTTTGCACGTATTAATTAACAGTTTATTTTCGTTTATTGCGTTTGTTATAGCTTAGCCCTAATATGACTTCTGCCGAAAACTATGATCTGTTGATCGAAAAGATCAACACTTTCATCCGTAAGTACCATTATAACAACCTGCTGCGCGGGCTGATATTTTTGGGCGCGGGCTTGTTTTCGGCATACCTGGTTATTACGTTGGGCGAATATTTTGGCAGTTTTAACACTACCCTGCGCACCATCCTTTTCTACTTCTTCATCCTGCTTAATTTAGCGCTCATCGTATGGCTGGTATTGCCGCCTTTATTGGCACAGTTAAAACTGGGCAAAACCCTCACGCATGACCAGGCCGCCGAGATCATCGGCCTGCATTTTAATGACGTGCACGACAAACTACTGAACACCCTTCAGCTAAAAAAACAGGTTAATGAGAATGCCGCCCACCGCGAATTGATAGAGGCCAGCATCAACCAAAAGATAGAAACCTTAAAACCGGTAAGCTTCCCATCGGCAGTAAACATTCGCGAGAATAGTAAATACCTGAAGTGGGTTATCCCGCCTGCGGCTATTATCTGTATCATCGCTTTTGCTGCGCCATCTGTATTAACAGAGAGCACCAAAAGGCTAATCCATCATAACCAATACTTTGCACCGGTTGCCCCTTTTCAGTTTGTATTGCTGAACAAAAACCTATCGGCCTTACAGGGCGAAGATTATAAACTCGACCTGAAACTGACCGGCGATAAGCTACCCGCCGACGTTTACGTAGAAACAGCCAATACAACCTTTAAGCTTGATAAAGAGAACATCAGCCGTTTTCATTACCTGTTTACCAACCTGCAGCAAAACACATCGTTCAGGCTATTGGGTAACGGTTTTGCATCGGCACCATACGAGATAAAGGTTAACCTTAAGCCCGTACTATTGCATTTTGATGCCGAACTGAATTATCCGGCCTATCTGCATAAAAAAAACGAGACCGTAGCCAACGCCGGCGACCTGACCCTCCCCGCCGGCACAACCGTTAACTGGAAATTCTATACCCAAAACGCCACAGTCTTGTTATTTAAAATCGATGGCAACAATATAACAATACAGCCATCCGACAATGAAATATACGAACATCGCGAAAGGATACTGAAAAACACCGCATATAATGTTAGTCCGCTAAACAACTCGGTTAAACGCAGCGACTCGGCCGCTTACCGGATAACCGTTATTACCGACGAAACCCCTGCCATTGAAGTGCAGGAAAAGCCCGACTCGGTAAGCATGAAAGCTTTTTATTTTAACGGCCGCATCCAGGACGATCATGGTTTTTCGTCACTGAATTTCTATTACAAAATTGGCGGCAAGGGCACAGAGCGTTCGGTTAGTAAACCGGTAAAGGCCGATCTGGCCGCTACCCAGTCTGATTTCTTTTACTTCTGGAACCTGAAAGAATTGGGCATAAAACCCGGGGATGCCGTAACCTACTATTTTGAGGTTGCCGATAACGATGGTGTTAGCGGCCCCAAAACAGCCCGCACCCCCGAGCGTACTTTGAACATCCCCGATGCCGCACAGCTGGCCGAACAATTGAACGCAGGTTCGCAGGCGGTGAAGGATAAGATGCGATCGGCAGTAAAAATGGCCGCGCAAATAGAAAAAAGCGCGCAGAAACTGGCCGAATCGTTATTGGATAGAAACACCCTGTCTTTCGATGAGAAAAAACAGGTGGAAGACCTGCTGCAGAAACGTAAAGAGCTGGAAGATTTTGTAAAAGACATACAGGCCGATAATAAAAAGAACCTATACAACCGCCAGGAAAACCAGCAGCAAACACAGGAGCTGATGGACATGCAAAAACAGATAGAGAACCTGTTTAATAATGTGCTTGACCAAAAGACCAAAGAGATGCTGCAAAAACTACAGCAACTGCTACAGGAAAACCAGAAGGATAGCACCCGCGATGAACTATCTAAAATGCAGATGGACAATAAATCGCTGAAGAAAGAACTGGACCGGATTCTGGAGCTTTACAAAAAGCTTGATTTTGAACAAAAGCTAAATCAAAATATCAATCAGCTAAACCAACTGGCCGAAGAGCAAAAGAAGCTGGCCGAACAAACCCAAAAAGCGGGCGACAACAACAAAGACGCGCAGCAGCAGCAAAAGCTAAACCAGCAGTTTGATGATATAAAAAAATCGCTGGACGACCTGCAAAAAGAGAACGAAAAGGGCGGTAACAAGCAGGACTTTAAAAACCCGGAAGCCGATAAACAAGCGATTGACGAGCAGATGAAGCAGAGCGAGGAATCATTAAAAAAGAATAATCGGCCGCAGGCATCAAAGGCGCAGCAACAGGCCGCGCAAAAAATGAAACAAATGGCCCAAAAAATGCAGCAGGATGATGCTGAAGGCCAGGAAAGCGACAATGCCGTTGATGCAAGGCAATTGCGCGAGTTGTTAAAATCGTTGGTGAACAGTTCCTTTACTCAGGAAAAAATAATGCAGCAATTACGCGTCACTAACCCAACCGACCCGGGTTACATTGCGTTAGCCCAAAAACAAAAAGATGTTAAAGACAATTTAAAAACGGCCGAGGATAGCCTGTATTCGTTAAGCCGGCGCATCCCGCAGATCCAGTCGACCGTTAATAAAGAAATAAGCGGAATTAACGAGCAGATAGATCAATCACTTGAGAATTTAGGTGAGCGAAAAACGCCTGAGGCTATGCGGAACCAGCAATTTGCCATGACCAGCATGAACAATTTGGCACTGCTATTGAGTGAAGCGCTTGACCAGTTGCAAAAACAGCAAAGCAAAGCCGGTAAGGGCAAAGGGAAACAACCATCCTTATCGCAGCTAAGCAAAATGCAGCAGCAACTGAACAAAAATATGCAAAAAGCACGCGAGCAAATGCAAAAAACGGGCAACCTACAACAAGGAAAAAGCGGGCAGCAGGGTACAAGCGAAACTTTTGCAAAAATGGCCCGCGAGCAGCAAATGATACGGCAATCCTTACAGCAATTGAATAGGGAGAACAATAAAGACGGAACTAACGGTTTGGGCGATTTGGATAAAATTGCAAAAGAAATGGAACAAACTGAGAACGATCTCGTAAACAAGAAAATTACAAATGATGCGTTAAACAGGCAGCAGCAAATACATTCGCGTTTGCTTGAGGCCGAAAAGGCGGAACAAGAGCGGGAGCAGGACCAAAAGAGAGAGAGCCGCGCGGCAAGCAATATGCCGCCGGGGTATATTAAAGCTTTGCAGGATTATGAGCAGGTTAAGTCAAAGCAAACGGAACAGATAAGAACAGTACCTGCGGCGCTAAACTTATATTACAGGCAAAAAATTAAAAAGTACTTTGATCAACTTAATGGAAAATGATATGGCACAGGCAAATGTTCAAACGGGTGAACTTTATACATTACAACTTCCCTCAAAGCACGAAAGCATAACACAGCTGGAGACTTTGATTGAGACCGTAGCTGATAAATACCAGGTTGGCGAAGATACTTTTGCCAACATGATGACCTGCCTTAACGAGGCCGTTATAAACGCTATAATTCACGGAAATAAACTTGACCCCAACAAAACGGTTTTTGTTAACGTGGAGGCAGACAGCAAACGCATTATCTGGACCATTACCGACGAGGGAGAGGGTTTCGATTATAATAACCTGGCAGACCCAACAGCTGCCGACCGCCTGGAGGAACTTACCGGCCGTGGCGTTTTTATTTTGAAACACCTGGCAGACCAATGCATATTTAATGCAAAAGGAAACGAGGTTGAACTACATTTTAAGATCTAATGCCCGCAATTACTTTTCACGAGGAAGACATCAGCTATAAGCTAAAGAACAAAACCGCGGTACGTAAATGGATAACGGATACCATTATTGCCGAAGGTTACAAACTAAGCGAGCTTACCTATATTTTTTGCACAGACGAATACCTGCTGCAAATAAACCGGCAATATCTTGACCACGATACCTATACCGACATTATCACCTTTGATAATTCGGAGGAAGAAGGGGTTATTGCAGGCGATATTTTTATCTCGATTGAGCGCATCCGCGAGAATGCCGGTAAATTTAATGTTACAGATGCTGATGAGTTGCACCGCGTTTTGATACATGGTGCGCTTCATTTACTGGGTTACGGGGATAAATCGCCCGCTGATAAGAAAAAAATGACATCCAAAGAAGATTTCTATTTGGATAAAAGAGGTTTTTAATAGCTAATTTTACGTTAGTTAAGCAACCATCTACATAAATCATTCGTACCAATTTAAAAATATGAAATTACTGACATTAATCTGCGCCATGATGTTTATTACGTCTGCGCCTTCAACAGTTTATACCTTTAAACTGAAAACCATCGACGGTAAAGATTTTTCGCTGGCCAAATACAAAGGCAAAAAACTGCTTATTGTAAATACGGCATCAAAATGTGGCTTTACCCCACAGTATGCCGAATTACAAAAACTTGCCGACCAATATAAGGACAAGGTTGTAGTTGTAGGTTTCCCCGCAAACAATTTTGGCGGCCAGGAACCGGGTACCAACAGCGAGGTAAAAGAGTTTTGCCAGAAAAACTTTGGTGTTACCTTCCCGCTAAGCTCAAAGGTGAGTGTTAAAGGTGATGATATTGACCCTTTGTTTAAATACCTGACCAACGAGCCAAACCCTGACTTTACAGGCGAGATCAAATGGAACTTTGAAAAATTCCTGATTGATGAGAATGGTAAGCTGATACACCGCTACCGCTCAACTACAAAACCATTATCTGACGAGATAACAAAAGCATTATAAAAAAAGGGAGGCTAATAAATAGCCTCCCTTTTTTTATCTCAACGCCCACGGTGTCATTTCGAACGAGGTACGAGGAGAAATCTTCTACGAGCGAAATGTCGGTCCTGGCGTAGAAGATTTCTCTTCGCTGCCCCGCACTTTACCCACTACACACACTCATCTAAATGACATCGTGGTAAATGCGATCGGTTTATTAATCATCCTCTTTCTTTTTCGCAGCATCTTTAGCTGCTTTTTCTTTAGCTTCCCGGATCTTCTCCTGTGCTTTTTTGATAGAATCCTGTTTTGCTTTCGCGGCTTTCTTTTTCTTATTGAAGAACCCTTTTAACAAAAAGTTGCTTTGCGCGGCTTTCAGATCTTCATTTAGGGTAGCTGTAGTAGCGTGTACGCCCTTCATCGTTGTGTTAGCCTGCCTTACGGTACCTTCCAGATCCCGGGCTATCTTATCGTTGTTTAACAGGCGGCCTATACTTCCTTTACCGCTATTTACTTTCGCAACAATTTCCGACAGGTCGCTGGTAAGGCTTTCGGCATTATCTGCAACTTTGGTAAGCTTTGAAATGATCTTATCCACATCAACGGGGTTAACAGCTCCCAGTTGGTTGCCTTCCTGCACTTCGGTTTGGCTTTTTATGCCGCCGGGGGCAATCACAATAAGTTTATCGCCCATTAAGCCATCGCTGCCTATGCTCATTTTTGAATCGGTTTTAATGAATTTTTTAACAGAGTTGTTCAATGTTAGGTCAACCCGTACCGAGCTATCTGTTACAATATTGATGGCCTCTACAACCCCTACGTTTATCCCGGCAAAACGCACATTGTTACCAACGGTAAGCCCGCTTACATTTTTAAAAGTACCATATACTCTAAAGGTAGAGCTGAACAGACTTTTTTGGTTCCCGATGTAAAATACCGCCAGGAACAATACAATAAGGCCTACTACCGTAAATGCCCCGATCTTTATTTTTTGTGATGATGTGGTTTTCATGTTGTTTCGTTAAAAAATGACCTTACCAGTTTATCGTCCGATTTTTTGAGCTCATCAAACGAGCCCTCGGCTATATATGTGCCCTCATTCATGATCACAACACGGTCGGCGGTAATTTTTGCGCATTCCATATCGTGAGTTATAATGATAGCTGATGTTTTATATTTCTTTTGCATATCCAGGATCAACTCACTTATCTCCCGCGAGGTGATGGGGTCCAGCCCGGTGGTAGGCTCATCATACAGCATAATTTCAGGCCGTACAATCATCGTTCTGGCCAACCCGGCACGTTTCCGCATCCCGCCCGACAAGTCTGACGGTAGCTTATCTATCGCGTCAGAAAGGCCTACCCCTTCAAGAGCTTCCTCTACCCTTTTATCAAGCTCGGCCTGGTCGGTTATTTTCAGGATACGCGTAAGCGGGAATTCCAGGTTATCCCTAACGGTCATGGAATCGTACAAGGCCCCGCTCTGAAACAGGAAGCCCACTTTGGTACGCAATTCCTTTAGCTGCTCGTCGTTCATTTGGGCAACATCGTCGCCAAAAACCTTAACAGTACCATTATCCGGCGTAAGCAGACCAACAATACATTGGATGGTGACAGATTTGCCCTGGCCCGATTTACCAAGCACCACCACATTCTCTCCGCGTTTTAGCTGCAGGTTGATGTCTTTTAGTACATCTTTGGTGCCAAATGATTTTGAGATATGGTCGATATCCACCACTACCTCGTTTTTATCAAGCTTCTTATTTTCTTCGGTATGTTTTTTTTCTGTTTCCATGTTTTACCTGTAAAATAATAAGCTGGTTATCTGTACGGCAACGGCATCAATCACAAAAATCCATAAGGATGCGGTAACCACCGCTGAGTTGGCCGCAATGCCCACGCTTTCGGTGCCTTTGTTTGAATTATAGCCCTTATAGCACCCTACAAAACCAATGGCAAAACCAAAAAATATGGTTTTAACCAGCGCCGGGAAAAGATCTATAAACTCAAGCGAGGAGATACATTTGTGAAAATACAGGGAGAAGCTGATATCATCAGTAAAGTTTAGCGCCAGAAAGCCTCCAAAAAGGCCTATCGCGTCGCCAATAATGGTAAGCAGCGGGATCATTAAACTGGTGGCAATAATGCGGGTAACTACCAGGTATTGCAGCGGGTTTGCACCCGATACTTCCATAGCGTCAATTTGCTCGGTAACCTTCATACTGCCCAGCTCGGCACCTATGCCTGATGCTACCTTGCCGGCGCAGATAATAGCGATGATAACCGGGCCAATTTCGCGGATAAAAGATACTGCAAGGGTTTTTGGGAGCATGCTTTCGGCCCCCATTTGCAACATGGATGGCCTAAGCTGCAGGATAAGAACCAGCCCCATAATAAACGAGGTGATACCAACCAGCATCATGGAGCGGTAGCCGATCTCGTAGCACTGGCGCACAAACTCCGACCACTCAAAACCGCCCCTAAAAATATTGCGGAAAAAGCTTTTGAAGAACACACCTTGTTCCCCTATGCTTTCCAGCCATCTTTTATATCCGGTAATTGCCTGTTCTGCCATAAGTTATTTATTACTTGCCAGTTATAAACAAACTATTGGTAAAAAGTTTTTATTACCGAAATTTTATTTTGCTATAGCTTATAACATCGGTACTTCTATGATCAATAGTTTGCTTTCGCTATTTGTTTCTATCGCGAAGCTGTCTGTATCGTAAACGCCGATAGCATCCCTTTTGTTTAATCCTTGGCCCGTTATGGTTACATCTCCCTCTAAAACAAACACATAAGCACCATTTCCGGGGGTTTTTATGGTATAATTTAACTGTTGCCCAGCATCAAAATTACCTTGCGAAAAGGTGGTATCCTGGTTTAACCAAAGGGTTTCGTCGCTTTTTACCGGCGATATCAATGTTGTGAACTCATTCTGAATATACTTATCGCCAAAGTTCTTTTGATCGTACCGGGGTTCGATGTTCCTTACTTTTGGGAAGATCCAGATCTGCAGGGATAAAGTGTCTTCGGTTTTTGAAGGGTTATACTCGGAATGGAAAACGCCGGTACCGGCCGACATTACCTGCACGTCGCCGGCTTTGATAATGCCCTTGTTGCCCATGCTGTCCTGGTGTTCTAACGCGCCCTGCAATACAATAGTAGTAATTTCCATATTATCATGCGGGTGGCTGCCAAAGCCGTTACCGCGGGCAATAAAATCGTCATTTAACACCCTTAGAACGCCAAAATTCGTCCTTTTTTCGTCCCGAAACGGCCCAAAACTGAATGAAAAGTTCGCTTTTAGCCAACCTATGTCGTTGTACCCTCTGTCGCCTGCGGCGTGAAATACTGTCTTCATTTTAATACTTATTAATGGTAAAATACTTATTGTGTAATTAAATGCATGTTTAAACACGCAATATTTATTCCACAATTTAATTATGCGTATTTTTGCGCGTTGAAACCAACCATAATGGCATATAAAGCAATTATAGCAGGCGCAAGCGGCCTAATTGGCAGTAATTTGGTTAAAATTTTACTGGAAGCGCCGCAATATTCCGAGGTTTTGGTGATAGCCAGGAAAGAAATGCCCATTCAGCATAAAAAGCTTGTGCAACTGGTGATCAATTTTGATGAGCTGGATAAACATGCAGAAGCTATAAATGGCCACGCTGTTTTTAGTTGCCTTGGTACCACCAAAAACCAAACGCCGGATGAGCAGCAATATCGGAAGATTGACCATGATTATCCTTTGCAGTTGGCACAATTAGCCAAACAAAATGGCGTTGAACAGTTTCATGTGGTATCATCCATTGGGGCAAACAAAAACGCTTCAACCTTTTACCTGAAATTAAAGGGTGAACTGGAGGATGAGCTGCAAAAACTTGGGTTAAAAACCCTGCACATTTATCAGCCATCCATGCTGATGGGCGAGCGGGATAGAAACCAATGGGCAGAGAAGTTAGCAACCGGCCTTTTCAAGTTTATTGACCCATTGCTGGTAGGCGGCTTAAAAAAGTACAGGAGCATTAAGGGCATCACAGTTGCCCATGCCATGTTCAAAAAATCATTAGAAAGTGCAACGGGCACTTTTATATATACATCAGATAAAATACATACTATTTAGTGAGCACTTATATCTCGGCCGAAAATTTAGGCCACTCCTTTCATGATAACTGGTTGTTTAAAAACCTGACTATTGGCATTAACCGCGGCCGCAGGGTTGCGCTTGTTGGTGTTAATGGCGCGGGTAAATCAACCTTGTTAAAAATTCTTTCCGGTTCGTTAAAGCCAACCGAGGGCAAAGTTGCGCAAGCGCGAGACCTGAATGTTGGCTACCTGGAGCAGGACCCCTACTTTAAAGAAGCCGTTACCATCAGTGATTATATTTTCCATGCTGATAACATCCAGCAACAGCTGATCCGCCGTTACGAGGAGTTATTAGAGAACGACCCGGAGAATATGAAGGAGATGGATAAAGTGATGGAGGAGATGAGTGAGATTGATGCCTGGGAATATGAGTATAAGATCAAGACCATTTTAGGAAGACTTGACATACATCACCTTAACCAGCACATTAGCACGCTATCAGGCGGCCAGAAGAAACGTTTAGCTTTAGCTAAACTATTAATTGAGGACCCTGAAATTTATATTTTAGATGAGCCTACCAATCACCTTGATATTGATACTATTGAGTGGCTTGAAAAATTACTGACAGAGGGCAGCAAAACCATTTTGATGGTTACGCACGACAGATACTTCCTGGATAACGTTTGTAACGAGATTTTGGAAATAGACCGCGGTAAAATAATACCTTATGTAGGCAACTATGGTTACTACCTGGAGAAAAAAGCCGAACGGGAAGCATCTGATGAGGCGACGTTCCAAAAAAACTCGAATTTATTACGTAAGGAGCTGGAGTGGATGCGCAGGCAGCCCAAGGCTCGTGGCACTAAATCAAAATCGCGGATAGACGCGTTTTACGATCTGGAATCCAAAACGAAAGATCGCGGAGCTAAAGAAAATGTTGAATTGAGTGTTAAGGTATCACGCCAGGGAAACAAGATCATGGAGATGCATAGCATCAGCAAGGGTTTTAACGGCAATACCTACATCAAAAACTTTAGCTACACGTTTAAGAAAGGCGACCGTATTGGTTTAGCCGGAAAGAATGGTAGCGGCAAGTCTACCCTATTAAATCTCATCACCGGCGGCTTACAGCCGGATAGTGGTGAAATTGTAAAAGGAGAAACTACCGTAATTGGTTATTTTAACCAGGCCGGGCTAAGCTTTAAAGAGGACGAACGTGTTATTGATATTGTAAAGAACGTTGCCGAATTTATAACGATGGCAGATGGCAAGCTGATCTCGGCTTCAGCTTTGCTTACTTTATTCTTGTTCCCTCCTGCCAAGCAATACGGCATGGTATCAAAACTTAGTGGTGGCGAAAAGAAACGCCTGCACCTGATGAGCATCCTGATCAAGAACCCAAACTTTTTGATACTTGATGAGCCTACTAACGATTTGGATATTGACACCCTGAATGTGCTGGAAGAGTTTTTAACCAACTTCCCCGGCATCCTGATCATGGTATCGCACGACAGGTACTTGCTGGATAAACTTACCGACCAGCTTTTCATTATGGAAGGCGAAGGGAAAGTTTTGATCTATAACGGCAACTATTCATCATACCGGATTGAGCTGGAAGAAAGCAAGCAACAGAATAAAAAAGCCGCTGCTGTCCCTGCCCCAGTTCAGACGGAGGCTCCAAAAAAAGCGAAGCTGAGTTTTAAAGAAGAGAAAGAGTTTGAAGGGTTGGAAAAAGAAATAGCAGACATTGAGGCCAAGCTAAGGGAAACAACCGAAGCTTTAAACACCATCAATATAGACCCTAAAGAGTTAACCAAACTAACGGATAAAATAGCTTACTTAAACAAACAGCTTGATGCAAAATCGGCACGCTGGATAGAATTAGGCGAGTTAAGAGACGTGTAAAATTATGAAAACATCAGACATCATTGCTTCTGTAGGCGTTATCATCCTATTAATAGCATTCCTGCTAAACATGTATAAAATGGTTTCGGCACAGGGCCGGATTTATACAGGAATGAACTTTTTTGGGGCTGCGATATGTTGTTTTTCGTCGTATTTGATAGGATTTTATCCTTTTGTTGTATTAGAAGGTGTTTGGGGCGCTTTTGCGCTGTACTCCTTTTTGAATGTTCCACGTGGAACATCTAAGTAAAAAATCACATAATGTTCCACGTGGAACATGGAGGTTATATGTTTAAGAAATATAATGTAATTGTTGTTGGTGCCGGGCATGCGGGCTGTGAAGCTGCAGCTGCCGCCGCTAATTTAGGCTCATCTGTTTTGCTCATTACCATGAACATGGGGACCATTGCACAGATGAGTTGCAACCCTGCGATGGGCGGTGTAGCTAAGGGGCAGATAGTGCGGGAGATTGATGCGATGGGTGGCTACTCGGGTATTATTACCGATAAAACCTCTCTGCAATTTAGGATGCTTAACTTAAGCAAAGGCCCTGCTATGTGGAGCCCGCGCGCGCAAAGCGACCGTGCAAGATTCGCTGAAGAGTGGCGTATAGCGCTCGAGAAAACACCTAATGTAGATTTCTGGCAGGATATGGTTACATGCCTTTTGCTAAAAGGAAATACCGTAGTAGGTGTAAAAACATCTATAGGTGTAGAGATAGAAGCCGACTCTGTAGTACTTACAAATGGCACCTTTTTAAATGGTGTTATCCATATAGGTGAAAAGAAATTTGGCGGAGGCCGTACCGGCGAAAAAGCTGCAACCGGCTTAACGGAGCAACTGGTAACCCTAGGCTTTGAGTCGGGCAGGATGAAGACCGGTACCCCACCCCGCGTGGATGGCCGGAGCCTGAATTACTCGGTAATGGAAGAGCAATGGGGCGATGAGGAACGCGGTAGATTTTCTTACACCGATGTTGAATTAGCTGCCGACCAACGCTGTTGCTGGATAACTTATACCAACACTAAAGTGCACGAAACCCTGAAAGAAGGCTTCGAAAGATCACCAATGTTCACCGGCAGGATCAAAGGTTTAGGCCCAAGGTACTGCCCTTCTATAGAAGATAAAATAAACCGTTTTGCAGAGCGCGACAGGCACCAGATATTTGTAGAACCCGAAGGTTGGAATACCGTTGAGATCTATGTAAATGGATTCTCAACCTCATTACCAGAGGATGTACAATACAAAGCGCTAACCCAAATACCGGGTTTTGAAACCGCAAAAATGTTCCGCCCAGGGTATGCTATTGAATATGATTTTTTCCCGCCTACCCAGTTAAGCCTTACGTTAGAAACAAAACAAATAAGTAACCTTTTCTTTGCGGGCCAGATAAATGGCACCACCGGTTACGAAGAAGCAGCATCACAAGGCTTCATTGCGGGCATTAACGCACATCAAAAAATAAACGATAAGCACGAACTGATCCTGAAAAGATCAGAATCATACATTGGTGTTTTGATAGATGACCTGGTAACAAAAGGTACGGAAGAGCCTTACCGGATGTTCACTTCAAGAGCTGAGCATCGTTTATTACTACGCCAGGATAATGCGGATATCAGGCTAAGCCCTATTGGCCATGACTTAGGATTGATAAGCGATGAGCGCCTGGATAAGGTAAACAGGAAGATCAAAAACTCTGACGAGATAGTTGCCTTTACCAGAAGCAAAAGCATCAATCCATCTGAAGTAAATAGTATGCTGGAAGAAGCAGGCACCTCTCCCATTAACCAAAGTGCGAAACTGTTTAATTTATTAAGCCGGCCTCAAATAGGTTTTAATGAGTTAAAACGGGTAGATAGTTCACTGTCAGATAAGTTATCCGCATATGATAAAGAAACAATTGAACAGGCTGAAATAAAAATCAAATATGAGAGTTACTTTATAAAAGAACTGGAAATAGTTGACCGCATGAAAAAAATGGAAGACCGGGAAATTAACCCTGAGTTTGATTACCGTCAACTGGTTTCATTATCTAAAGAAGCGAGAGAAAAATTGATGCGGATAAAACCACGTACTTTAGGCCAGGCATCGCGCATTTCGGGCGTGTCGCCGTCTGATGTGTCGGTTTTAATGGTACATGTATCAAGATAAGTTATAAATAACTGTAAATCAATTAATTATAAAATATCGTTTATAAAGCATTTTCTCAGATTTTTAATATCACAATTCATAAAAATATAAAAATCGTTTACAGGGCATAAAAACAATGTTAAAACCAAAATCGGCCTTTTTCGGTAGAAATTTATTCTTTTTAATGGTGGCCTTAATCGTTTTTGGCTGCGCCAGCATCCAAAAACCAATGGGAGGTCCGCGCGACCTTACTCCGCCAAAATTATTAAAGGCCACGCCTGAAAATATGACCCGTAATTTTTCGGCCAAAAAAATAAGCCTGGAGTTTGATGAGTTTTTTAAGTTGAGTAATCAGTACCAGGAAATAAGCATTAGCCCAGCCATGGAAAAATTGCCGGAGTACAATGTAAACCGAAAAGTACTAAACATCGACTTTAAGGATACCCTACAAAAAAACACAACGTACGTTATCAACTTTGGAAAGGCCATACAGGATGTTAACGAAAGCAACGTACTCACAAATTTTACTTACGTTTTTTCTACCGGCCCGCATATCGATTCGTTAAGCATGTCGGGTACGGTAACAAACAGCATCACCCAGGAAAAAGAAAAAGATGTAACAGTGATGATCTTCCCGTTAAAACAAGACTCGCTTTTATTCGGCAAAAAGAAGCCGAGCATTTACACAACAACAGATTCATCAGGTAACTTCTCTTTAAACAATTTACACGATGGCCAATACCGTATTTATGCTTTAAAAGAACCAAGCCCAAATAAGATATTTGATAACGACAGGGAATTGATAGCTTTCTCTAACCGGACGATAAACCTTAGCAAAGATACATCTGATATTAAGCTGGCGCTATTTCAGCAGGTGCCGGAAAAGTTCAGGCTGAGTGAAAAAAAGTTTACGCCTAATGGTGTGTTCTCGATGATATTTAATAAAAGGCTGGATAACCCATCTATTAAAATAGTTTATCCTCCGGCTTTGGACAATCAGAAGATAGCCGAAATAAGCAAGACAAAAGATACCGCACTTGTTTATATGCGTAATATGGATTTCGACTCGCTGCGGGTTGCTATATATGATAATAATAAACCTATAGATACTGTTTACCAGTTAAAAGGCAAAAAAGAAAGCTTTACCAGGACCCTTACATTTAAATACGGAATAAACAGGGATAATAAGTTAAAGCCCAATACCGACTTTCGTATAACAACAAATTTACCTATTGAATCTTTCGAGCAAGGATTGATTGTATTGAGCGAAGACTCTGTTAACGTAACTAATTATACTATTCGTAAGGATACCGCAAGCACACGCGACCTGCTCATAAAATACAGGTGGCGGCCGGGAAGCAAATACCAGCTTTTATTAAATGAAGCAGCCATTACTGATATTTATAATGATAAAAACAAACGCGCCGGAATTGCCTTTGAAGCAGACAAGCCCGAGAACTACAGTATGTTAACCTTAAAAGTAAGTGTGCCCGAGGGTAATAAGCAGTATGTAATTGAACTTTTAGACGAACAGAAAAATGTAGTACGCACCGACGTAGTTACGGGCAGTACATCGGTGGTGTATCGCAACTTTTTAACACAGAAATATAAGGTACGGGTTGTGTATGACACCAATAAAAATGGCCGCTGGGATAGTGGTAATGTAAAACGCCGTGCACAGCCGGAGAATATATGGCTGTATGAAAAAGAAATAACGCTAAGGCCAAACTGGGAAGCAGAAGAACCTATAGATATACCGAAAGAATCTGTTACTCCTTAAACCATCCGGAGTACATGATATAGTTTTGTGGTAGCTTATTCAATAAAGCCTTTTGCTCATCAGTAAGAGGCTTTATTTTTTTTGCCGGTGTACCGGCATACAGGTAGCCAGATTCGCAGATGGTTCGCTCAAGCACTACAGATCCCGCCCCTATTATTACATATTCTTCCACTACAGCATCATCCATTACAATAGCGCCCATACCTATCAAAACATGATCGCGCACCGTGCAGCCATGTACAATAGCGTTATGGCCTATAGATACATTATTGCCTATATTGGTTGGTGCTTTTAGATAGGTAGCATGAATGATGGCACCATCCTGGATATTGCTATTATCCCCTATCCTGATGTAATGTACATCCCCGCGGATAACGGCATTAAACCAAACCGAGCAATTGTTGCCCATTACTACATCACCAACAATGGTAGCATTTTCGGCAATAAAACAATCGGTTCCCCATTTGGGTGTTTTATCTTTTACGGGCAATATAACAGGCATAATTTATTTAGTGCTTTTTTTAATTAGTGAATTAGTGATTGATTTACTTTTCTTATGTTTGAATGCTTAATACAAGCGGAAATAGCTCAGTTGGTAGAGCATCAGTTTCCCAAACTGAAGGCCGCGGGTTCGAATCCCGTTTTCCGCTCAAATTTTTTTATCGCTGATTATCCGTCCCTCATTGCGAGGTACGAAGCAATCTCACGACTATTCTTAACAAACTATTCTATTAAACTTCCATACATATCTATCCAATCCGGATTTATAGAATTTACTAATGCTCTTTTATGTTCTTTACTGCAACCATTAATACGCTTTTCCTCAGCTATAGTTCCTTCAATATGTGAGTAAAAGTAACAGTACACTAATTTGTAGCATTTATATTTAGCAGTAAAACTATTAGGATAAATGTTATTCTTATGATCAAATATACGGGCAATTATATCAGATGTTACTCCAGTATATAATACATTATGATATTGATTCGTCATAATGTAAACACAGCCACCCCGTTGGAATATTTTATTCATTATTTATCTATCGAGAGATTGCTTCGTACCTCGCAATGACGCGTGGGGAAACTTGCACCTCCATACTTCCCGTTTTCCGCTTAATCTAAAAAACCGTATCCTCCAAAACCTCCTGATGTTCAGGATAATCTGTAGTATAATGCAATCCACGGCTCTCATGCCTGGCCATTGCCGACTTTACCACCAGGTAGCTTACTTGTATCAAATTACGCAACTCACAAAGCTTAACGGATAACTTGGTCTTTTTATAAAAATCCTCTGTTTCTTCATAAAGCAAACGCAGCCTGCGCATAGCTCTTTCTAATCTAAAATCAGAACGCACTATACCTACATAATCATTCATCAGCTTTTGCATTTCGCGGATGTTATGGGTAACCAAAATATCTTCGTTTGATAACTGCACACCTTTTTCATCCCAGTCGGGTATGTTAGTTGGTATTTCTAAATTATCAAAGTCAACAATAGCATCTTTATAAATACGGTGCGCAAAAACCAATGCTTCTAATAATGAATTTGATGCTAAACGGTTAGCACCATGCAAACCTGTTGAGGAACACTCACCGCAGGCATACAGCCTGTTTATAGACGAGCGGCCCTGGTGGTCTACCAATACCCCACCGCACATATAATGGCATGCAGGGGCTACAGGGATCATATCACGGGTCATGTCTATGCCTATCTCTAAACACTTGGCATATATATTAGGGAAGTGTTCAATAATTTCTTTCTTCTTTTTATGGCGGATATCCAGGTAAACAAAATCCTCTCCTGATTTTTTTATCTCAGCGTCAATAGCCCTTGCAACAATATCCCTGGGCGCTAATGATTTACGCGGATCATACTCCTGCATAAATTCTTCTCCATTAGTACGTTTTAATACACCACCCATACCACGTACAGCTTCTGATATCAGGAAGGATGGATATTCGCCCGGGTTATATAAAGCAGTCGGATGGAATTGGATAAACTCCATATTCCGTACTTTACCTTTGGCACGGTAAACCATGGCAACACCATCGCCGGTAGCAATAACCGGGTTAGTAGTTACCGAATAGATATGCCCGGCACCACCTGATGCCATTACCGTAATTTTTGATTCTATTTTCTCTACCTGGCTGTTCTCTGTATTAAAGGCATAGATCCCGTAACATTTAATATCAGCTGATGATTTATCTACAAATTCGCCCAAATGGTGCTGCGTAATCAGGTCTACAGCAAAGTAGTGGGTTAGTATCTCAATATTAGGTTCGCGGTGGATCTCTTCTAAAAGTGAACGTTCAATTTCAAAACCGGTAATATCCTTATAATGTAATACACGATATTCACTGTGGCCACCCTCTTTGGCAAGGTCGTAAATACCCTCGTTTGTCTTGTCGAAATTCGTTCCGTAATCAATAATCTCGCGAATGCGCTCCGGTCCTTCCTTAACAACAGCTTCAACAACTACCGGGTCGCAAAGGCCATCACCGGCAATAAGGGTATCATTTATGTGTTTTTCAAACGAATCTTCTTTTTTATCAACAACTACAGCAACACCGCCCTGGGCATATTTAGTGTTACTCTCATCTTCGTTAGCTTTTGTAACTATCAGAACCTTACCATGCTTTGCAGCCTTTAGTGCAAAACTTAATCCGGCAATACCCGATCCTACAACAAGGAAATCAACAGTTCTGGTCATGTTTGGTATATGTATTGTGTAAAATTAGTACTAATGTTAATAAGGGGTATAAAACATGTTAACTTTGTGTAAGTAAAATTCTAAAAATAAATGTAATAGTGGATAACTCTGAATTTTACAGTTTTTACGTTTACTTTTGAGCAATTTGTAAGACGATATTACAACGAAACTAACATTTTATTGGACATGTATTTATTAACAAATAAGTATTTAAATTAAAACTTGTTTGTCATACCAATCTTAAAATCAAGAAAGTAAAAAATAAAAAACTGTTTATAAATGTTAGTAAAAATGGAAAAACAACATTTACAGTAAATCGTATCACAACTTCTTAACATAACTAACACCTTAATAACAATAGTTTTATTTATATATATAAAAAGAGTTATTATTAATTGATTTGTGGAATGGATATCTTCGAAGAAATAAAAGTGAAAGGTTTTGCCGACGAATACATCGATCCGTCGCTTGACCTTTTCGCCGAAATAGAAAAACTTAAAAAAGAGAAAAATGCCGTTATACTGGCCCATTATTACCAGGAAGGAGATATTCAGGATATTGCCGATTATATTGGCGACAGCCTGGGCCTATCTCAACAGGCAGCCAAAACAGATGCAGACATTATTGTTTTTGCCGGTGTACATTTCATGGCCGAAACAGCAAAAATATTATCACCAAACAAAAAAGTTCTGCTACCGGATCTGAAAGCCGGATGCTCACTGGCCGACAGCTGCCCACCTCATTTGTTTAAAAAGTTCAAAGAGAATTACCCCGATCATTTGGTAATAACCTATGTGAATTGTACGGCAGAATTGAAGGCGTTAAGCGATATTGTTTGTACATCAAGCAACGCAGTGCAGATTGTAGAAAGCTTACCAAAAGAGCAGAAGATAATTTTTGGGCCGGATAGAAATTTGGGTGCCTGGGTAGCTAAAAAAACGGGAAGGGATCTGGTACTTTGGAATGGTGCCTGTATGGTGCACGAGATATTCAGCAGGGAAAAGATCACCAAGCTGAAAGAACGTTACCCTAATGCTAAAATACTGGCACATCCTGAATGTGAGGAAGTTATATTGCAGTTGGCAGATTATATAGGATCTACCACCGGGATACTAAAATACGCTACCAACAGCCCGGATAAGGAATTTATTGTGGCTACCGAAGCCGGTATTTTACACCAGATGCAAAAGGATAACCCGGATAAAACTTTTATACCGGCGCCGCCAAACAATACCTGTGCCTGCAACGATTGCCCGCACATGAAACGTAATACGCTTGAGAAACTTTACCTGTGCCTTAAAAATGAAATGCCGGAAATTGAAGTACCGGCACACATTATTGAAAAAGCGGTAAAACCTATTGAAAGGATGCTGGAGATCTCAGCAAGTTTGGGATTGTAAACGCCTTTAATAAGTAATAAAAAAGCGTCATTGCCAGGTACGAAGCAATCTCCCGATAGGCATATTCATTATGCACAGTTCTGAGATTGCTTCTTACCTCGCAATGACGCGTAGAAATAATAAAGTAACTAAATCTGTTTAAACTTAATCTATAGGTTATCTTTTTTAGTCTCCACAACATCCTGTACACTTTGCGGCAGGTTTGATAGCAGGTTATAGCCGGTTGCTGTTTCAATATCACGTACAGTTACGCGGTATTGTTTCCAATCGCTGTTGATGGTGTTAATGTTGGGTGTATTAACAGCTATAACGCGGGTGTTAGTATTTACCCTGCTTACGTCGCTATCACCGGTAGGTACAATTACAGCAACTTTCCAAACATTGCTTGGTACGGTAACTTTATTATTATTTATTTTGCTTACAGCACCTTTTGAACCTGTACCGCCTACGCCGTAGCTACCCATAATAATATAAACCTCGTTACCGGCGGTAACCTGCGTACGTAAATAACCTTCTAAATTATTCCAGGTTTGCTGGTTATTTTGTGGTGCCTGTGGTATCATATTGGTCATTAAAAAGGTAGCAGAATTGGCATTTGTTGAGCTCGTCCTATCTGCTGACGGGCAATTGTGGCCCCTGTCAAAACCAGACCCTGAGTAGCTGTTACTTTCTACATGGTAAAAAGTATTTGGTAAACCAATAAAGCCTGCAAAATCTTCTTTACGTGATACAGTGCCTGTTGCGTTGGTAGCATCTAAATGCCAGCTCACCCAGTTTGGCGTACCACGGCTGCTGCTGTACGATTCTGTGTAATAACCCTGATCTATCAAATAATTATCGGGCATTACAATAGCAGGCTGCGCGCCTGATGGATTACCAAATAAAAGGTTACTGTTATCGCCGGATGCAGGTGGGGCATCGTTGCCTACAGTTACACCGCGTTCGGCAGATGGGGTGCCTGTACCCGGGCCGTTATCACCGTCGCCACCATCACCGGTAGTATCTTGCACAATACCCGAATCGCCTTTGCCTTTAAAGGTAATATCATCAATATTAATACGGGTAGTACCTGTTTTTTGGATGCGGAAACGAACCGGTTTATTTACTGTTACCTTAAATGAATCGGTAACCAGTGTTGTGTTATTTTCAGTGATATCTGCGCCAAGTTGGGTAAAGGTTTTACCGCTATCTACCGACATCATTAACTGCCAGGTTGAAGCGGCATCATTACCATATTTAGCATGTTTGATGCTAATTTGCTCTAAATTTTTTACATCAAATTTCATGGTAAGGTCACCGGTACGTAATCGTACGGATTTTGTATCGGCTTTAGCATCAGCAGCAAGGTTACCTATTAAGGCATCGTTAAAGCTCCAGATACCCATTTTTAATTGAACATCCAGTATCGCATAACCACCCTTAGTGCCTGATTCAAAGTCCTCAACAATAGTATAAGGCTTTGGTGCAGCCGGTGGATCGACAATAGGGACTGTTGGACTGTTGTCTTTTTTACAGCTTGCAATAAGTAGCACAAGCGAAGAATAAATAAGTAACTTTCTGATTTTCATATAAATGTATTTAGTAAAGCAAAAATAGATTAGTAAAGTTAACTAAATGTTAATAATTTGTTTGTATGATAAATATTACATTCCTGCTAACAGTAAGTCGATAAAGCAATTACAATAAGGTTATTGCATTAAGCTTTTGTATTTTTGTAGATTATTGAAATATTATGTTCGAGAACGAAGAGAAAACCAATATAGAAAACCTTGGAGAATTTGGTTTAATAGACCATCTGACTAAAAATATAACACTTACTCAAAAAAGTACCATTAAGGGTGTTGGTGATGATGCCGCTGTGCTTTATTTTGAAGGAAAGAAAATCCTGATATCAACGGATATGCTTCTGGAAGGCATCCATTTTGATTTAGCCTATACACCGCTTAAGCATTTAGGTTATAAAGCCGTACAGGTAAACCTGAGCGATATTTACGCCATGAACGGTACAGCCAGTCAGGTTACGGTTTCTATCGGCATGAGCAGCAAATTTCCGTTAGAGGCTATTGAAGAATTGTATGAAGGTATTTACCTGGCCTGTGGTAATTATAATGTGGATATTGTTGGCGGCGATACTTCGGCATCAAAACAAGGCTTGGTTATTAGCATTACTTCTATTGGTTATGCTGATGAAAAAGATGTGGTTTACCGTAATACTGCCGAAGAAGGCGACCTGATCTGCGTATCCGGCGATCTGGGTGGTGCTTATACCGGCCTGCAACTATTAGAGCGCGAGAAACTGGTTTATATAGAAAACCCAAACATCCAGCCCGATCTGGAAGGTAAAGACTACATTGTTGAGCGCCAGTTAAAACCTGAGGCCCGTAAGGATATTATTGACCTGCTGAAAGAATTGAATGTTAAACCAACCGCTATGATAGATGTATCTGATGGTTTGGCATCAGAGATACTGCATATCTGTAAGCAAAGTAATAAGGGCTGTAAACTTTACGAAGAAAAGATCCCTATCGACCCAATGACCTACGAAACTGCCCGTGAGTTTGGCCTTGACCCTACCGTGTGTGCATTAAGCGGAGGCGAAGATTATGAATTACTTTTCACCGTAAAACAGGCCGATTACGATAAGATAAAACATAAAATGGACTTCTCTATCATCGGCTATATAACCGAACCAAACGAAGGCTGTAGCCTGATCACAAAATCGGGTAACCTGCATGAGTTAAAAGCGCAGGGATGGAACGCTTTTAAAAGTGGGCAGTAATTAACCACTATTTCAGCCACGTCTTATCCCCACGCGTCATTGCGAGGTACGAAGCAATCTCTTTAAGCAAATACTTCATGCAAGGCGTATAATTGTCCTAAAGAGATTATTAATGTGTTTAATTTTTCTTTAAGGTATTAATGAGCTCCCTAAGGTCGGTTGTCTTCGTACCTCGCAATGACGCCTTATTATTATACCTTACAGGGCTTCATCCAAATACTTACCATCCAACTGCTTATTTGCCTTAGCTCCCAACCCTTTTATCTTCTCGGCAGTTTTGGTTAAATTTCCATTACCCTCAACTAGTTTATTAAAAGCATTATTATAAACCGATTGTGTTTGGTTGATGTTTTTGCCAATGCTTTCCATATCGGCCATAAAGCCTACAAACTTATCATACATGGCTCCGCTTAAACGGGCAATCTCCAAAACATTACGGTTTTGGCGTTCCTGTTTCCAGATGCTGGCAATGGTACGCAGGGTAGCTAACAAAGTACTCGGACTTACAATTACTACCCGTTTATCCCAGGCATCGCTAAACAGGTCGGCATCCAGCTGTACGGCAAAGCTAAAGGACGATTCTATCGGCACAAAAAGCAAAACAAAATCGGGCGAGTTTACCTGGTACAGGTCATGATAGCTTTTTGAGGATAGGCCATGCACATGGTTCCGTAATGATTCGACGTGTGCTTTTGAATAAAGCTTCCGTTCTTCCTCGGTTTCGCAATTCACCAAACGCTCGTAAGCTATCAGGGAGACCTTAGAATCGATTATTAAATGTTTATCATCCGGAAGGTCAATTATCACATCGGGCTGCAGCCTGCTGCCGTCGGCGTTGTTCAGGCTGGCTTGCACGCGGTATTCCCTGTCGCGTACCAGGCCGCTGCGCTCTAAAACTTTTTCCAGGATCACCTCGCCCCAGTTGCCCTGCTTTTTGTTGTCGCCTTTTAAGGCTTTGGTTAAGTTTGATGCTTCGGTACTGATGAGTTTGTTCAGATCCATCAACTGGGTAATAACCCCTTTAAGCGTATTGCGCTCGGCGGCTTCCATATTGTAAACCTTGTCTACCTTATCCTCAAAAGCTTTGATATTTTCTTTCAGGGGATTAAGTATGGCATCAATGCTCAGTTTATTTACATCCGTAAACTCGCGCGATTTTTCTTTAAGCAACTTCTCGGCAATATTCTCAAACTCGCGCTGAAAATGCTTGCGGGTTTGTTCTATCTCTTCTTTTTGCTCGGCCAGTTTTTCCTGCTGCGCTTTAAAGTATGAGCGGGATGATTCTAACGATTGATTTGCCTGCGCCAGTTGGCTGCGCTCGTATAAAAGCTCGTCCAGCAAACGGCTTTGGTCATCCTTAAAATGTTTGGTAAGGTTCTCTTTTTCGGTGAAGATGCCTGCCGCCTTTTCTTCGGCTTTGGCTAAAGATATTTTCAGCGATTCATTCTCAGTTCTTAAAATCAACAGTTCATCCGCAGAAATAATCGCGGAAGAAGGCCTTCTTAATAAAATAACGAGTACAAGGGCTATAATAATAACCGCGGCTACAATGATAATAGTTACATCCATTTTGATAAAAATATTAGCAAAACGAATGTAGGTATTTTACTATTAAAATAAAAAGCTTAGTAATTAAGCTGATGTTTTAATATCGAGTTAAAAGCCCGCTCGTTGATCTTGCTTTTACCAGGTAATGATCAAATTTAGGGTTTGTTATAAAAAAGGTAACGGAAATATTATCTGCCTTATGATACGCATCGACATAAAGCTTATTTCTATTGGGCGTTTCTTCGCTATAATTACTGGAGGAAACAGGGTTTTCTACATTTAAAACCATTTTGGCAAGTTTGTTCCCTTTTTTCCATTGATAAGTAATGTACCTCGGTTCGTTATTTTTATCATTAGGTAAAACACTACCATACTCGGCAGAGATCTCTTTGATCAGTGTATCAAGTTTACCCGGGCGCACATTCTCCTGCGATGCTGCAACCATAAAGGTTTCTTTATCATCAAAATCCATCACCACATCCAGGTCGCCAAAATAGAAATCGTTAAAACGTGCCAGGGTATCTCCAACAGGCGAAGAAGAAACGGTATATTGTACAAAGCTGAGTGTAGAATCAGACCCATCGAGTTGTATGGTTTGTTCTTCAGATTTAACCGAATATTTTTCATTGTTCCTGAAAAGGGTTTCGTCTCCAAAAAAAGTTTCGACATCCAAATTCAAACCAAAATTATCCAGGTGAAGCGGGGCCTTACCAAATTGTGGTTTTTGGTTTGACGAGCAGCCAAAAAGGAAGAGCGCTAAAGCAGCTACAAACAAAAAATTAACTTTTTTCATGCGTTATTTATATCTAATTAATTGGCTGGCCTGCGTAATTGTATTTTTTTCCGTCGATCTCATAAATGGTGCTTTTGCCGGTAAGCGAGATAGTAGGGTCACCTAATGTTTTAAATGGAATCTGTTTAACCTTCTTCCCTGAAGTATCAATCAGGCTGAAAACATTGTTATCATACACAAGGGCATAACCACCGGCAAAACCGTAGGCAACTGTGTATTTTCCAAAAACAGGCTGCCCCGCTTTGTTTAAATAACCGTATGTTTTATTGATGTCGTCTGTACGGTATACAGCAAAGCCTTCCTGAAAATCATTTATATAATTAAATTTAGGTTCTGTCACTTTGGTTCCATCACTCTTCATAATACCCTTTTGATAGCTATCAGAACCCTCAGAATATAACAATAAGTCCTTATCAATTGGCTTTAAATTAACGTACGTAGGCTGAATAACAGTTCGCCCATCTTTATCTATCAGCCCTAACTTCTCTTTTTCGTTTTCAATTATTAGCACGCCATAATCGGGGTATGGCGTTATTTTTAAGCCCTTCAGATCATTAACCAGCTTATTATCCATTGTTCTGATCTCGTATTTTTTGCGCCCCCTTTTTGATTTGGTTAAGAGTAACACATTCCCTGTTTTTTCTATTTCATCGTATTCAAAAGGGATAACCACCTTGTCGTCGTTCTCTAAAACGCCAACGTATTTATTTGAGTCGGAAAACAGGGTTAAATGATCTGAAATGTCCTTTATACACGTATAGCCCTTTTTAATAGGGATAAGCTTTTTATTATGCACATCCAGGTGGAAGTCCTGCTTTTCTTTATAGTCTTTATAATATAAGCCGGTATTGTCGGCGCGCTCTAACCGGGCTTGTGAGGCAGGAACGATAATGGTATAATTACTGTCAACTATTCCGTATTTATCAACCCGGTTATCGGCATAAACTTGATAAGGCGAAGCAATCTGTGTAATTTTTGCAACGGCAGACTGTGCTATTGTTTCTTTTTCGCGGGTAATGTATAAGATCAGTTGTGCAATTTTATCGGGGAATTTTAAAGTAACCCTTTGTTTTTCTAATCCAAACAGGTCTTTATCCTCTTCCATAAGTTCTTTTAGGCGCTTAATGGCATCAAAGCCTTTTAGGCTCTTATCGTTTTCAAAGCCTTTATATTTTGTGTTAAAATGGTGGTATTTAGCTATAGCCGGGAAAAGAGACGAGGGTATTTTATTTAACTCTTTTACGATGGCGTCTTTGTTATTTAATTTGGAAGCGGCTTTAAGAATTTGCAAAACCGAAGCCAAATCATTTTTAATACTGCCTTTAATGGTTGTTAGCGGCATTGCAGAATTACTGGATGAATTCATGAGCACACCCGCCGGGTTTAGGGCCTGGTACGACAGGAGGTCTTTATACAAAGGCAGTGGGGCGTCAAATTCTATATTATCATCCCCTGCCGAATCTATTTCGATGATATATTTATTATAAGCAATCTCTTTTTTGCCTTTGGGATTAAACTTAAATGTTTCAAAACTTTTGGGGTATTCGTACTTAAAATCGACCGCAGCGCTATCGGCCTTTACTATGCCAATTTTATCTTCGGAATAGGCCCGCCCTTTGGTATATACCTTTTTTAATTTTACATCAATATCATCTGTCGATATGTTTCCAAACTTTTCATCGATAGCAACCTGGAACCGGGAGTTGGGAAGTTCGGGCGTTTGTATAAAGTACAACATTTTTGAGTATTCATTAATGTCATTTTTAATAGCGGCAAAGTCGGTATTGATCTTAAAGGCAGAATCAGGCTTTACCTCTGCTTTTTTGCCGCTGCCATCGCTCATGGATATACCAAAGCCGATATAGATGGTAAACCCGTCCATTTCTTCTTTTAGGGAAGTTAAACTGTCAATATCGGCCTTTAATGTTTTTTGAAGCTTGTCTCCAGATAAGGCAGAGACCCTTTTAATATAATCATCCTTGGTTTTTACATCTTCGAGAGATGGCGTTGAGCAGGATGCAGCAATAAGAATAAAGAATAAACCGAATATATACGATATGCCTGAGTGTATTTTTTTATTCATTGTGATTGGTGTGGTTTAATGGTTACCGGCGAAAAAAAGATAGATTATAGCATACCCAGCAGCTAAAATGAGATTGTTGTTTTAAACTACATGGGCTTATTTGATGCGGGAGGATGATATCAGGGGTTTTTCTTCAAGGTATCCCTGGGCGCATTGGTTGTGCCGGTGCCATTACCGCTGGTATCTTTACCGCCGGTTTCTACAGGCGTTGCAGGTAATTTGTTGGTATCGGCAGGGCTTTCGTTACCCACATGTATTTGGCCGGAATCAGCCGCTACACTATCTGTAACTTTGTTTGCCGAATTGCCTTGGCAGGCCGATAAAAATAGCGCTGCTGCCGCGAATAAATAAACAAATATCCTTTTCATAATTAACGGGTTGATGTACCTAACTACAAACAATAACATTTGCATGTTTTAATTATTTGTGGAAAACGGCAATAAAAAGCCGGATAAACCTATTATGGTCTACCCGGCGTATAAGTATTTTTGCCCCGGGATACTATTTACAAAACTTTGTTTGGTTCTCTATAGCATACTTATTGCCAAGATCAATAGCTTTCTTAAAATCGACACAAGCGCCTTTATCATCTCCGGCGTAATGTTTTGCAACACCCCTGCTATTGAATGCGTCGCCATCTTTCGGATCAAGCTCTATCGCTTTATTATAATCAACAATAGCACCAGTAAAATCTTCTAAATAACGCTTTGCCAGGCCACGGTTAAAATAAGCATCGGTGTATTTTGGGTCAAGTTCAATTGTTTTGTTCAGGTCGGGGATGCTGTTTTCATAATCCTCCAGGTTAATCCTGGCCGTGCCTCTTTTAAAGTAGCCGTCCGGGTCTGTTGGGCTCAGGGTGATAAACTGGCTGTAGTCATCAACAGATTCGTTATAATTGTTAAGGGCATCATTAGCAAGCCCACGGTTATAATAGGCAATATCATACTTGGGGTCTATCTCAAGGGCTTTGTTAACATCTTCAATTTCGCCTTTATAGTCTTTAAGGTTGTATTTGGTAACACCCCTTGAGTTATAGGCCTCGGCATATTTGGGGTCTAACTTTAACGTTTGGTTATAATCTTCTATAGCGCTTTCGTATTGTTCTAAATTACGCTTCGCGTTACCGCGCATATAATAACCATCCGGGTCGTTTGGGGTAATCTTTATCGATTGGTTATAATCTTCAATGGCCGCGGCATATTTTTTTTGCAGCGATTTAGCATACCCCCTGTTGTAGTAAGCTCCGGCCGCTGTCGGCGAAAGGGCGATAGACCGGGTATAATCGGCAATCGCGCCATCATAATCATCAAGGCGTTTTTTGGTAATGCCGCGTTCGTTAAAAAAATCGTCGTCTTTTGGGTCTAGTTCAATGGCTTTATTAAAATCAAGTAGCGCGGCCTTATCATCATCCATATGCCTTTTAGACAAGGCCCTGTTATAGTAAGCTATGGCTTTTTTTGGGTTATTGGTAATAACCTGCGTATAATCGGCAATGGCGCCTTTATAGTCTTCCAGGGCGTCTTTTACAAGGCCGCGTTCTATCAGCGCATCTTCGTATTTAGGGTTTAGCGCAATGGCGGCATCATAATCTTCAAGCGCAGCTTTATTGTTTTCAAGTTTGCGCTGTGCCGAGGCCCGTTTAAAAAACGCGGTGGCGTCTTTTGGGGTTTGTGCTATTTGTTTAGTGTAATACTTTATGGTTGATGCGGCTTTGGCGCTATCAGTATTTGGCGTTGCTGTTTGCGCGTTTCCAAATAACGGGCAAAGTAAAACCAGCAAGGTTAACTTTTTCATTGTTTAAGGTAATAGGTTATTCAACTAATATAATGGTTTTTAATAGGATACCAGGCAGATTAGAAAAATTACTGCGCTTTTTCTATCCTTAAGCCGGCGTCAATAACCTCGTGAAGCGGGTTATCGCGCATGTTCTGCTCTATCTCAAAATGATAAACCCCCCTGGCAGGGAATTTATATTGCGTGCGCAATGGCAACTGATAGCTGTATAAATTACCGCTGCCGCTACCCAGCCATTCGCCATCTTTATTAGCCAGTTTAAACTCGTAACGGGTGGTATGCGTTTTTTTGCCCGGCGATGTTTGCGACAGCAACGCGAAAAGGTTAGAATACTTATAGCTGCCGCTTACCCTTACATTAAAGTACAGGTTATAGGGCACGCTGATATCATCTATCTTAACATCATATTTTACACGGTTAACGTACGACCAGTTGTGGTTAGCAATCTCCATATTTTGATCGATAATTGCATTTGGGTCGGTGCAGCCCTGCGCTGTAAAAAGCACAAGGGCTGTTAATCCGTAAAAAACAAATTTAAACGCATTCATTTACTCAGACTTGGGCGGATTATCGTTTCGTGGTTGATTGTTATTTGGCCGGCGGTTATTGTTGCGCCTGTTGTTATTGCCCTGCGGACGATTGCCACCGCCCCCCTCTGGCCTTGGCCCTGCCTGCTGCCCCTCTGGGCGATTACCGCCTTGCTGGTGTTGCTGGCGGTTGCCCTGCGGTCGATTGCCGCCTTCCGGGCGCTGTCCCTCGGGCTTGTTGCCGCCACCCTGTTGGTGTTGCTGGCGGTTGCCTTCTGGCCTTGGCCCGGCTTGTTGCCCGTCCGGGCGATTGCCCCCCTGGTTGCGGTTACGGCTTTTATTTTTGTTTTTATTCTTGCTGTTCTGGTTGCGTCGATCATCAAGGCGGGTAAGGCTATCCTGGCCCACAACGTTCTCGTAATCCAGCACTTTTACCGGTTTGGTTTCTATTTCAATTATCTCACCCAAATCGGCAGGGATAATGCCTTCGCGGTTTTGTTGTTGAATTTCTTTAACCTTGGCAATTGGCATCGGCACCCAGGCTTCCTCGCGCGGGTAGCTAAACCACATGATCTTTTTAAAGATATCGGTCTTTTGCAGGCGGGCATCACCTTTTTCAGTCCTCAGTACGTTTACATTATCAGGGATATGCTTAAGCGCATCCATGTAAGTATCCAGCTCATAGTTAAGGCAGCATTTTAACTTACCGCATTGGCCGGCAAGCTTTAAGGTGTTTAAAGATAAGTTTTGGTAACGCGCGGCAGAGGTAGAAACGGTTTTAAAATCGGTTAACCAGGTGCTGCAGCAAAGCTCGCGGCCACATGAGCCTATACCGCCAAGGCGGCTTGCTTCCTGGCGCATACCTATCTGGCGCATCTCTATACGGATGCGGAAACTCTCGGCCATTTTTTTGATCAGTTCCCTGAAATCAACACGGCCTTCGGCCGTATAATAAAAGGTGGCCTTGGTTTTATCGCCCTGGTAATCTACATCACTTATCTTCATCGATAAGTTTAGCTCTAATGCCAGCGTGCGCGATTTATGCATGGTTTCCCACTCCATATCCTTGGCAAGCTTCCACTTGTCTACATCGGCAACAGTAGCACGTCGATAGATCTTTTTAACAACATCGGCTTCTTTTACGTGGCGCTTGGTCATTTGCATGCGCACCAGTTCGCCGGTTATAGAAACGTGGCCAATATCATAACCGCCGGTAGTGGTTTCCACCGCTACCAGGTCACCTGCTTCCAGGTAAATATTGTCGTTATTATGATAAAACTCCTTACGCGAACCCTTGAATTTTACTTCGATTATTGAGTAAGGTTTATAGTTAGTTGGCATATCCATATGTGATAGCCAATCGTGTACATCTAATTTGCTGCAACCATTTGTAAGGCATGAGCCATTACTTTTGCAGCCTGCAGGCGAACAACCGCCGCCTGTTGAGCAACTTCCGCATCCCATAATTTAATTCGGTATATAATGAGTCCCCGTAGGGGTAATTTTAAAACTTAGTACTTTTATAATTTGTAAAGATACGTCTAAAAACAAGATTTTAGGGTTAGCATTACGTTCTATATGATAATGAGCTTTTTCCAGCTCGGTTATAATGGCTTGCGCCATGGCATTATTGATCACCGCCGACATCTTTTTTGCCGTTTCCAGCTCCTGTTCGGGCAGTTTCACTATTCTATCGGCCCCTGCTCTCAGCAGGCAGCACTCGCGGATAAAACTGGTGCCATAACGTAAAAAATTCTTTTGGTTTTCGCGGCCCATTTTTGATGCCTGGTCAACAAACCGCAATACATCAAGCCCTTTGTTGCCAAAACATAAACGCAACCAGTCAACAAAAAGGGTGTGGTAGCTTTTGGTATCGTGTTGCAGCATGCCCAGCGCTTCGGTCATGTTGCCGTTGCTAAGGTAGGCAATTTCTGAGGCTGCGGTTTCTGTTTGATGGTGCTTGTTTACCAGTTCACCTTTAATATCCTCGTAGTTTAAACAAGGGATCTTGATGAGCTGCGTACGCGACAGGATAGTGTTCAATATCTGGTCCTGGTTTTGGGCCACAAGCAAAAATAGCGTATTGGGCTGCGGCTCCTCAATTACCTTAAGCAGGGCGTTGCCCTCCTTATCCAAATACTCGGGCAGCCAAAGAATGAGGATCTTGTAAACCGATTCGAACGGTTTAAAGCTCAACTTTTTGATGATCTGGTGGCACTCGGCAATGTTGATGTTGGCCTGCTTGTTATCAGCATCCAGATACCCGCGCCAAATATCAAGGCTTAAATATGAGTTGGTCGTAAAGGCATCGCGCCATTGCTCAATAAAGGTAAGCGCGGTATCATCCTTATGTTTAGCGAAGAAGGGGTATGAAAAATGCAGATCGGGGTGCATCAGTTTTTGATACTTCCGGCATGATGAACACACACCGCATGAATCATCGGGTTGCTTATCCTCGCACGATAGATATTGCGCGTAAGCAACCGCAAGGGTCAAACCGCCCGCACCTTCGGGGCCTAAAAACAATTGTGCGTGGCTTACCCTGTTCTCGTTTACCGAGTTGATGAGCCTTTGCTTAATTGCCTCCTGTCCGATGATATCTTTAAACTGCATTTGGTGCAAAATAGTGATTTGATTTTAGATGTACGATTTTAGATATTAGATTTAAGCAGGGTTATTAACAGAAGGCAAAATAATGCGCACATTTGCAGGTACATGACAAAGCCACAATCTAAAATCGTACATCTAAAATCTACAATCAAATGAGAATAATGGCTTTTGATTACGGAACCAAGCGCATCGGCATAGCGGTTACCGACCCGATGCAGATCATTGCGACTGGGCTGGATACCATCCACCCGCTAAAAATTATCGATTATCTGAAAAAATACCTGCAAACCGAGCAGGTAGAGCGTTTTGTACTTGGTGAGCCCAAGCAAATGGATAATACGCCATCGCAATCGGCCATGCATGTTAAGGGCTTTGCCAACCTGCTCAAAAAAACCTTTCCCGAGATCCCTGTAGAGCTGTTTGATGAGCGCTTTACCTCAAAAATGGCATCGGCTACCATCGCGCAAAGCGGCATGGGCAAAAAAGCAAGGCAGAATAAAGAATTGGTAGATACAATATCGGCAGTGATACTGCTGCAGAGCTGGATGAGTAAGAGTTATTGATTTCTGTCCGCGTGTCAATGCATTGACGCGCAGGGGAGAATGCATTCCAGAACTACATATCTATCAGCAAACTCTCCCCAAACTTTTGCGATACAGTTTTATGCTCATTGCCATCAATGCTGATCACCAGGGAACTATCAAACGGAATTTTCTCTATCAATTGTATTTTTGTGCCGATGTTGATATTCAGCTTAATTAAATATTGCAGGAAAGCGCTGGTGGTATCCTTTACCGCGGCAACACGGCAATGCGAACCGGCTTTAACATCAGCCAGGGTTGTGGAATAGCGTTTGGGCATTTTACCATTGGCTTTGGGTATCGGGTCGCCATGCGGGTCGTACTCGGGGAAACCCAGGAATTTATCGAGGCGATCAGCAAGCGTAGCATCTTTAATGTGCTCCAGCTCTTCAGCTATATCATGGATCTCGTCCCAGTGGTAATCAAGCTTTTCAAGCAAAAACACCTCCCATAAACGGTGGCGGCGCACTATCAGGGTAGCATCCTTTTGCCCCTGTGCGGTTAGCTCAACGCCTTTCTTTTTATCATAAGCTATCAGCAGCTTATCAGTCAGCTTGCGAATCATATCCACCACCGATGCCGGGTTATTACCAAGCGATTCGGCAATGGCCGTAGGGGTAATTTTCTGCCCCTTATCCTGCAGGCGGTAAATACATTTCAGGTAGTTCTCTTCCGATAGTGTGTGCATACTCATTTATTGGGTTATACAAACATAAACAAAATTGCATGGTTATAAATAAAATTAGTCTTGACTAATTTTATTTAATAGATTAACAAAATTAATTATTTACGTTTGTACAAATATATACCCATGCGTCAACTACTACTATTTATCCTAACTATATCAACATTAACATCTTCTGCACAAAAAAGCAGCCTGAAAGGTGTGGTAACTGCAAACAACTTACCGCTTGCCTATGCTACAGTTGTGCTTAGCGGGACCAAACACGGCACCACTACAAACGATAAAGGCTTTTACGAAATCAAAAATATCCCCCCCGGCGAATACACCGTGGTGTTCAGCAGCGTAGGTTATTTCGCAGAGCGGATTAAAGTGCCCTTTAGCCCTGGCGAACCCAGAACCCAAAACATCGACCTGAAAGAAAACAGTTCAAAACTGAGCGAGGTAGTGGTAACGGGCGTGTCGCGTGCTACCGAGCTTCGCAGTAACCCTGTCCCTATTGCGGTACTGAGCAAAAAAGATATCGACCAGCATGTTAATAACAATATTATTGATGCCATTGTAAAAGGCATCCCCGGCGTAACGGCGGTTACAACCGGGCCAAATATTTCCAAACCCTTTATTCGCGGGTTGGGTTATAACCGGGTTTTAACCTTGTACGACGGCATTCGCCAGGAGGGCCAGCAATGGGGCGATGAGCATGGCATCGAGATTGACCAATACGGCATTGCCCGCGCCGAGGTGATCAAGGGGCCGGCGAGTTTAACCTATGGGTCGGATGCGCTGGCGGGGGTTATCAACCTGATACCCTATATCCCCAACGGGCAAGACGGCAAGCTGAACGGCGATATCATTGCCGATTACCATACCAACAACGGTTTAATAGGTTCCTCGCTGGGTTTATCCTACAAAAAAAACGACTGGAAATATGCCTTCCGCGCTACAGGTAAAATGGCACATAATTATCAAAATAAGGTTGATGGATATGTTTATAACTCGGCGTTCCAGGAGTATATCCTATCGGGAATGGCGCGGGTTGACAAGGGCTGGGGCTATTCGCAATTTGCTGTTACCACCTATGATAACAAACAGGAGATTCCCGATGGCAGCCGCGATTCGCTTACGCGCAGGTTTACCGTACAGGTTTCCGAAGCTGGTGACGACGATATTAAAAATCGCCCCCTCGCCCCGCAAAGCTGGCTTACTTCGTACGGCGTTACACCCCTGCATCAGCACATACAGCATTACCGCGTTTACAATAAAACCGAAATTAAACTGGGCGAAGGCATATTTGCTTCAGCGCTTGGCTGGCAGCAAAGCATTAGGCGCGAATATAACCACCCCACACAACCCACCCAGGCAGGTTTATATGTTACGCTGAATACCCTTAATTACGATTTCAGGTACAGCCCCAAGGTTGTTAACGGCTTGGAAACATCTTTCGGGCTGAACGGTATTTATCAAACCAACCGCAGCAAACAAGCTACCGATTTCCCGATACCCAATTATAACCTGTTTGATATAGGCGGGTTCATCTTTGCAAAAAAGAGCATTGGCAAAATAGATATTTCGGGAGGTGTAAGGTATGATACCCGCAATATTACCTGGGACGATTTTTATGTAGGGGCTAACCCTGCTAATGGTTTTGAGCAAAGGGTTACCGCTGCCGATCCAAACGGGCGGCTTCAGTTCCCAAACTTTAAGCATACATATCACGGCGTATCCGGCAGTTTGGGTTTCACTTATAACGTGAGCGAACGCGTGCTTTTAAAAGCCAACATTGCGCGGGGTTACCGTGCGCCAAATATTACTGAGATTGGCAGCAACGGCCTTGACCCAGGCGCGCACATTGTTTACCTGGGCAACCGTACATTCAGTCCGGAGTTTAGCCTGCAGGAAGACCTGGGTTTTATTGCCTACCTGAAGGATGCCGACTTTATGCTGGAGGTTTTCAACAACCAGATACAGAATTATATTTACCAATCGCGGCTGGATGACGCCAACGGCAACCCCGTTATCATCGTTCCCGGTAATACAACTTATCAATACCAGCAATCAAAAGCGCGCCTGTATGGTGCCGAGTTTACCTTTAACCTGCACCCCCGTAACACCAAATGGTTCGAACTGAATAATAGCCTTGCTTATGTAATAGGCCTTAATCAAAACGAAGCGCTGATTAAACAAAGCAACGGCGCGGCCAAATACCTGCCGTTCATCCCGCCGCTGCATATCCGGTCGGAGGTAAAGCTAAAATTACAGGGCACCTATGGCATCTTCTCAAAAGTATATTTCCGCGCCGAGGCAGATGCCTATGCCGCGCAAAATCGTTACTATGCTTTAAACGATACCGAAACACCAACACCGGGCTACACGCTGATCAATGCCGGCATTGGCAGTACGCTAAAGGCCAGATCGGGCAAAACCATTTGCGAACTTTTTTTACAGGCTGATAATTTGTTTGATGTGGCCTATCAATCAAACCTTAACCGTTTAAAGTATTTTGAATACTACAATGCATCGCCCAGCGGCAGGAGCGGCATTTATAATATCGGCAGGAATTTGAGCATGAAGGTGATTGTGCCGTTTTAGTTTTTTATGTAACCACAGAGGTCACGGAGGGAAGAACCACAGAGTTAACAGAGTTTTTCTTTGTGGCCTCTGTGTAAATCTCCGTTTCCTCTGTGGTTACCTTTACCGCTTGCCGTTGAAAAATATCCGTTTGATTTCTCCCTAAAGAGTGCCAACTTCGCATTCCCGGTTTAGCCGGCATTACAAATGGAACAATACAATATTAAAATAGCGCAGGAACTTGCTGTCGGCAGCAAACAGGTAAGCGCAACCATTGCCCTGCTTGATGAGGGCGCAACCGTACCGTTCATATCACGTTACCGTAAGGAAGCCACCGGCAGCCTTGATGAAGTACAGGTAGCCGCTATCCGCGACCGCGTGCAGCAACTGCGCGACCTGGATAAGCGCCGCGAGGCCATCCTCAAATCACTTACCGACATGGGCAAACTTACCCCCGAGCTGGAAAAGCAGATCAACGCTGCCGAAACCATGGTGCTGCTGGAGGATATTTACCTGCCATATCGCCCCAAACGCAAAACCCGCGCCACGGCAGCCCGAGAAAAAGGTTTACAGCCACTGGCTGATGCCGTTTTGGGCCAAAAGAGTTTTGATATTGAGCTGGAAGCCGGTAAATATATTGACGAAGAAAAAGGTGTTAACAACATAGAAGAGGCTTTAGCCGGTGCCCGTGACATTATTGCCGAGCACATTAGCGAGCATGCTGAAACAAGGGCGAAAATGCGCCAACTGTTTACCGAAAAAGGCGTTTTTGAATCGAAAGTAGCGCCCGGTAAAGAGGAAGAGGGCATTAAATACAAAGATTATTTTGAGTGGACAGAGCCGGTTAAATCGGCCCCCTCGCATCGCATCCTGGCCATGCGCCGAGGCGAAAAGGAAGAGATCCTTTACCTGGATATCAAACCTACCGAAGAAGACGCCATTGCTTTATTAGAGCGTGAGTTTATCACTTCCCGCAACGCGGCAGCAACACAGGTTGGGCAGGCTATTACCGATGGTTACAAGCGCCTGCTTAAACCATCTATGGAAACAGAGATCCGCCTGTTAACCAAAAAGAAGGCCGACGAGGAAGCTATCCGTGTATTTGCTGAGAACGCCCGCCAACTATTGCTTGGCGCACCGCTTGGTCAAAAGCGCATTATGGCTATCGACCCGGGTTTCCGTACCGGCTGTAAGCTGGTTTGTTTGGATGAACAGGGCCAGCTGTTAGAGAACACAGCCATTTACCCGCATACCGGTGCAGGGCAGGCTAAAGAGGCCGAGAAAACCGTACAGCATCTTTTTGAACGATATAAAATAGAAGCCATCGCGATAGGCAACGGTACCGCAGGCCGCGAAACCGAGTTGTTTGTGCGTAACCTGAACCTGCCGGGTGCAACCATTGTAATGGTGAACGAAAGCGGGGCATCTATCTATTCTGCATCCGATGTTGCCCGCGAGGAGTTCCCGGATAAGGACATTACCGTAAGGGGTGCCGTATCTATTGGTCGCCGCTTGATGGACCCATTGGCTGAGCTGGTAAAAATAGACCCGAAATCTATCGGCGTGGGCCAGTACCAGCACGATGTTGATCAAAACAAGTTACAAACCTCGTTGGATGACACCGTTATGAGTTGCGTGAACGCAGTGGGCGTGGAACTGAATACAGCATCTAAGCAAATCCTGGCCTATGTATCAGGCCTTGGCCCGCAGCTGGCGCAAAACATTGTAGAGTACCGGAACCAGAACGGTGCTTTTAAACGCCGCGACCAGTTGAAGAAAGTTGCCCGCCTTGGCGATAAAGCCTATGAACAGGCGGCGGGTTTCTTACGCATCCGCGGAGCGGAAAACCCATTGGACAGCAGCTCTGTCCACCCTGAGCGTTACACGCTTGTGGAGCAGATGGCCAAAGATTTGAAATGTACCGTACAGGATCTGATGCGCGATAGCAACCTGCGCAAATCTATCCCCTTACAAAAATATACGTCGGACACGGTTGGCTTACCAACGCTAAACGATATCATGGCCGAGCTGGCCAAACCCGGTCGCGACCCGCGTGAGCAGTTCGAGGCCTTTAGTTTTACCGAAGGTGTTAACGCTATTAACGACCTGAAGGTTGGGATGAAACTGCCGGGCATTGTAACCAATATTACCAACTTTGGCGCCTTTGTAGATATTGGCGTTCACCAGGACGGCCTGGTACATCTGAGCCAAATAACGAACCGCTTTATTAAAGACCCTAACGAGGTATTGAAAGTGCATCAAAAGGTTGAGGTAACAGTTACCGAAGTTGACGCAAACCGCAAACGCATTTCGCTATCAATGAAAGAGAACGAAAAACGCGAACCGGAGGCCTTTAAACCGCGCGAAAATAAACCGGTGCAAAAAGCCTATCCACCAAAACAAAACAGGCCCGAACCGGAGCCGGAAATGGATATGATGAGCAAATTAGCCGCGCTGAAGAACAAATTCAAGTAAACACCGGAGGAAAAACTTCAGCGTGTTATTTAAATAAGGCGGACATTCGGCACTAAAAAGTTTGCGTGAGGTTTTTCACGCAAAGACACTAAGAGATGCAAACAATTATGTCATGGTGAGCTTGTCGAACCATCGCTTATACAAGTCTTCAACAGGCTCAGACCGACAAAGCCGACTACCCCTTATGATGTACCCTTAAACGTTGAAAATCGATATATACAGCACTTTATCCGAAAAATTATTGTTCTGCGGCAAGTTGTAGGTGTCTTTAAAGTTGTTGTAATAATGGGTTGCCCACGTTGGTACCGCTCTATGCCGATTGTATCCAGGCCAAACTTAAAGTGGCGTAAACGTTACAGGCCCTTGTGTTAAATATTGGTAAACAAGCGTTAATGTTAGCGGTGTGGTTGTTGGGTGAATTTTATATATTGCCGGCCTAAACCTATTATACATGAGCAGAATTTCAGCTATAGTCTTAATCGCATTTTTGCTCTCGTTTGTTTCAGGCTCATCCTATGGGCAGAATAGCGGAATCCTCATTGCTCCCAATATTACGCTGGCTAAGGATACGGCCGTTACACAAATTATAACCTCGCTGAATAGCCTGCGGGGTCAAATTGATAACCCCAACAAACAGAATGTATTTATCCTGCCAACCGAACTGTTAACCACATCGGCCCTGTTTGACGAGATGAAGGGCATGGAGCAAAACGCCCAACTGCGCGATAAAAACTTTTACAAGCCCTACCTTACCAATATTGTAAAACAACGCGATGGCTACCTTGTACAACTCGCATACATTGGCGTTGCAGAAGGGACACCGGTTATAAAGGCAAGCTTTAAGCTGATTGCTAAACAACAGGGCGGAAAATTCCTTTTCTGCTCGCCATTAAATCAAAACACCGCCGGTTGGAAAACAAAAACGCTCGGCAACATCACCTTTCGTTTTAAGGATACTCTTAATACCATTGACGCCAAAGCATTCCAAAAAAAGGTTGCTCTTTATGATAAAAAACTACAGGCAAACGCGCCCATTATACAATACTATTGCGATAATTTTGCCGAAGCGCAGCAATTACTGGGAATAGATTACAAAGCCGATTATGCGGGCATTAGGGATAATAACCTAACCGCCAACGAAGGAGGTACCAGCCTTATCATTAACGGGTGGGGAGCCGAACAGCATCGTTTTGATCCGCATGATCTTTTTCACGACAGGCTACGTACCGTACTTTCGCCCGATGTGATCAATCGCCCGGTTGATGAAGGCGCTGCTTATTTATATGGCGGCAGCTGGGGCTTTACCTGGCAGCAAATCATCACAAAATTCAACACCTATGTTAGCCAAAATCCCAATGCCGATTGGTTAACCCTTTACACCGATGGCACAAACTTTAATAACGAAGCTAAGATCCTGAAGATCTCCTACGTTATCAACGCGCTTATTATCCAACAGCTCGAAAAAGAAAAGGGGTTCCCGGCGGTGATGGAATTACTTAGCTGCGGTAAAAAAGAAAAAGGCGATGATAATTATTTTAAAGCACTGGAACGGTTAACCGGGATTACCAAAGCTAATTTTACTCTGAAAGTTGGGCCGTTGATAAAGGCAGCAAAATAGTTTGGTCGATTTTAGGAAGCCCCGGCAGAGTCTCCTAAAGCCACAAACACGCCATCCATCTCATTTTCATATATATTAGCCAAATCGCTTCAAAATCTTAACTTTGCAAACTCAAAAATTAGGAATTTATAATGTTTGAAAATTTATCGGATAAACTCGACAGGGCGTTTAAAGTACTGAAGGGTCAGGGATCAATTACTGAGATAAACGTGGCAGAAACCATGAAGGAGATACGCAAAGCCCTTCTGGATGCCGACGTTAACTATAAAACGGCCAAAACCTTTACAGATGATGTGAGGCAAAAGGCATTGGGCGAAAACGTACTAACCTCAATTTCGCCGGGGCAGCTTTTAACCAAGCTGATGAACGACGAGCTTACCGAGTTGATGGGCGGAACCACTGCCGACCTGGACTTAAAGGCATCGCCAACCATCATCCTGATTGCGGGTTTGAACGGTGCGGGTAAAACAACCTTTACCGGCAAGTTGGCTAACTACTTAAAAACACAAAAAGGCAAAAAGCCATTATTAGTTGCCGATGATATTTACCGCCCTGCGGCGATAGACCAGCTACAGGTTTTGGGCGAGCAGATAGGCGTACCGGTTTATGCCAACCTGGAATCAAAAGACCCGGTAGCTATTGCACGCGAGGGTATTGCTTTGGCCAAGCAGAATGGCCACAACGTGGTTATTATTGATACTGCCGGCCGTTTAGCTATTGATGAGGCCATGATGGTGGAGATAGAGCAGGTTAAAGCGGCTGTACAACCGCACGAGATATTGTTTGTTGTGGATTCGATGACCGGTCAGGATGCTGTGAACACCGCCAAGGTGTTTAATGACAGGCTTGACTTTACCGGTGTTGTTTTAACCAAACTGGATGGTGATACCCGTGGTGGTGCCGCCTTATCTATTAAATCGGTTGTTAACAAGCCTATCAAATTTATTGGTACCGGCGAGAAGATGGAAGCGCTTGACGTTTTCCACCCGGATCGTATGGCATCACGTATTTTGGGCATGGGTGATGTGGTATCCCTTGTTGAGCGCGCGCAACAGCAGTTTGACGAGAAGGAGGCTGCCGAGCTGCAAAAGAAGATCCGCAAGAACAAATTCGACTTTAACGATTTTTACAGCCAGATCCAACAGATCAAAAAAATGGGTAACATGAAAGATCTAATGGGCATGATACCGGGCGTTGGTAAAATGATGAAGGACGTAGAGGTTAGTGACGACGCTTTTAAAGGCATCGAAGCCATCATCAACTCTATGACACCAAAGGAGAAGGAAAACCCCGACCTGATTAACCCAAGCCGCCGTAATCGCATTGCTAAAGGCGCGGGCACGGATATACAAGAGGTTAACCGCCTGATGAAACAGTTTGACGATATGCGCAAAGTGATGAAACAAATGAGTAACCCCGCAGCCATGGCCAGCATGATGCGACGCATGCCGAAGATGTAATCCGTTCTCGTTATATAAACAAAAAGCCTCAGCAGAAATGCTGAGGCTTTTTGTTTATATCCACCACGTCATTGCGAGGTACGAAGCAATATCTTTAAGCAAATCCTTCATGCAAGGTGTATAACAATCCTAAAGAGATTATTAATGTGTTTAATTTTTCTTTAAGGTATTAATGAGCTCCCTACGGTCGGTTGTCTTCGTACTTCGCAATGACGCATGGGAAAATCGCATAGTAATTGCTTTACGGGAACTTATACAGCACCCCAAGCGATAAACCCTCAGTACCCTGTACATCTTTTATCCCTGTGTTTTTATCAAATAATAATGTTCCGTTTATAGATACATTGATGAGGCGGTTAACTTTTGCCGATAATACCGCATCCATGCGGTGGCGGGTATAGCTGATGGGCTGGCCATAGGGTATAAACATTTCGTAACGTGCATTCAGGTGCATGTTTTTGGCAATGTCTTTATCAAAGATACCTACTATCTGAAATGCGATATCGTTACGCACGCTTTTGCCATTAGCGGTATCAACACCGTATGATTGTACCTTGCGCACATCATCATCCAAAACAAAAGTCTGGCGGGCTGTTCCTGTACCTAAACGCAAATCGAAATAGGTGGTTGGCTTATACTCAAAACCTATCGACTCGGTAATGTAACCTGGCGCCATAAAGTTTGAGATCAGCACTGGTGGTACCTGGTTGTTGGCATCGTACTGGTACCCTTTGTCAAACTGCGACTCAAACGTTAATGATCCGAAGAAGAACCAATGTTTGGACATTTGGGTTGCTATTTTGTTATCCCAAAAAATACGATCGTTTGTTTTACGGGATGATTGCCCTTTGTTTTTGGATTTACCGTATTGCAGGTTAAGTTCTGATACATAACTGAACGGGGCCTTATTATATTCCAACCGGTAAATAAAGGTAGAACCTATGGCAATTGAGGAAACGCCGCCGGCAGCGTAGTTATTACTAAATGCCGCCTGGTTAAAATTCAGCCCAAAGGTTACAAACTTACGCCAGTAGCTTATCTTATAATCAAGCATGGTTACCGGTATCAGCTCCTGTTGTATTTGCAATGGGGTTGGCGGCACCGGTATGGCATTCTTTTTTGTTTGAATGCGGTAATTATTAAGTTTGGTGGTGTCTATTTTAACCGTATCTTTTTTAACGGTATCGGTAGTTTGCGCGTTTGCTGATAATGCAACTGTGAACGACAGTAAGAAAAATAGCCTGATACTGGTTTTCAACATATACTACAAATAAAAAGCAAAAATCTGTTATTTCCTTGATTTAATTAAAAATAGCTGCCCCACGCCTGCCATTTTCTATGTTTAAGGTATGCGGTGTTGGCTTCGTTGGCGTACGCCTCGCGCTCAAATACAATATACATATAGGCTTTATGATGGTTGCGATAAACAAGCAGGTTAAGCAGGTAGTTGAGCAGATATAACACGTAAAACGGTATCACCAGCAGCTCGGCCTGCTGCCGCAAATGGATGCGCTCGTGGTTTATTAACATCACGTCATCAGCCATCCGTTTATCCCTGATCAGTATATAGGGGAATAATGCCATTGCGTTTACCTTTAAAAAGGGCGCTACTATTATTTTGTTTCCGGCTCCCATTTAACCTGTGGTAAAGGCGCAAGCCCATAAGCCCATGGGCGACGCAGATAGCGCTTTAAATTGGCTTTTATATAGGCAATAAACTCGTAATCGCCGGCGGTAGTAACAAGGTAATAGCCGGGGCGGTATTTTTGCATAAAATCGGTTAGTTTTGGCTCTTCCAGGCGCGTTATACCCTGTACAAAGGCTTTGTTAAAGCGATAGTCTATAATGCTTTGCCGATATTCGGCATCTATCAGCCCGCGCAGCTTTTCGGCATTGCGGCCACTTTTGCTAAATGCGCTGTACAGCGCATCAATACTAAAGCCAACCCCGCCCGATCCCACATTGAGCAGGTCGGTGTTATAGGCCGATCCATAGATCTTGCTAAACTCGCGCTGTGTGTTTGCCAGCCGGCGTTGAGGTGTCAAAAAACTATCACGTATAGTTACCTGCTGCAGCTGTATCGCCATTGGTTTCATATAAACCGCCAATGCGGCGTAGTTTTTTACCGTAAGGGTGTCGCTATGATGGTCGGGTTTGCTAAAAACGAGCACATCGCCGGGGCTGGCGCCTATGGTAAACTCTCCTTTAAAGTTATTGTATACCCCCTTGCCTGATGTTATGTTCTGCACATTAACCTTGGCAACACGCGCTTTGCTATCCTTATCAAATACAATACCCGTAACCCCCTTTTGCTGTGCAAAAACAGATACGCATACAATGCTTAAAAAAAAGGTGGACCATAACTTCATTACAAAGTTTAAAGCTACTGGTTTGTGGAGGGATATTTTATACTTTAACAATCTTTAACACACTATTTCACAACAACAATTTTCTGGCCTATTTTAATCCCGGTATCGGGCAGCTTATTAAGCTCTTTAAGGTCATCAACCGTGATACCAAAACGTTTAGAAATATTGTATAGTGTGTCGCCCTGTTTTACGGTGTATATTTTATCGTCGGGCGTGGTTTTGGTTATGCTATCCTGTTGCGGCTGATTAACTGTTTGGTTTATTTCGCCCAACACCCGGTCTTCGCGTTTTATTTTAGCTATTTCGCCTTCCGGGCGGTCATATTGGTCAAGCTGGTATTTGATAATGATGTTCAGCAGTAACTGGGGGTACTTAGGGTTAGTGGCATAGCCACAGGCCTTTAAGCCATAGGCCCATCCGTTAAAATCATTCTTATCCAGTTCAAAAAGCCGGGCGTAATTTTTTTTCTTTAAAAACTCAGAGTGGTCGCGGAATGACTCCTCGGGGTTGTTGTACACCCTAAAACAATCGTTCTCGTTATCATCGTTCTTATAATAGCTTTCGCCCGTCCAGGTGCTGCCGCATTTTATACCAAAATGGTTGTTGGCGAATTTAGCAAGATCGCTGTTGCCGCTTCCGCTTTCAAACAGGCCCTGTGCCAGCGTAATACTTGCGGGTATGCCGTAGCTGTTCATTTCCTGTATGGCAATGGCCTTAAAGCGTTCTATATACTCAAGGGAGGTAAGGTCTTTATGCGCAGCTATAGATTCGCGGTTGCGCTTTTGTATGGCTTTATTGTTTTTGCGGGCCTTACTGGTGCTGATGGCGTTTTTATGCGCCGAGCACGATGTGAATAGTAAAACAGCAACTAATAATGTATATATCCTACGCATGCATTTAGCTTATTTTAGCCAAACTTAAGGTTAAAAATATAATTATTACTGGTTGTTGGCTAATTCTCTTTTGGTGCTGTCGGGTGCGGCATCATCATCAAAGTCATTAAGGTCATATTTGTTGATGATCCCTAACACCTGTGCTGCCCATTTTTTACTGCTGGCGTAACCGCCACGTTGAATGCCTTTTGCCCATCCTTTATAATCTGATGTAGAAAACCTGTCGAGCAGGTGGCTAAACTGCTTGCGCTCGGTCATGATGCGGGCAAAATCTTTAAAAGAATCCATTACGCTATCGTAGCGTTTGTATGATGAGCGGACTTTTTTGTTGTTTTTATAGTACACTGCGCCGCCGCCGCCTTTTACACCAAACTGGTTGTTAAGGTTCTTGGCTATAGCGCTTTTCCCGCTGGCGCTCTCATGCATGGCAACCCCCAATATAATACTTGCCGGCACCCCGGTTTCGTGCATTATACGAATGGCATTATCTTTGAACTTCTCTATGTATGATTGTGCAGCGCTTTGGGCCGAAACGGCCGATGTAGAAGCAATAAAAAGGGAAACTGAAAGCAGTGTAATAGTTAAGAGTTTCTTCATAATTTTTTTTTTCTGATGATCAATAGGCCATCACGCACGGGCAGAATGAATTTTTCAACCTGTGTGTTAACGGTTATTAGTTCATTTAGTTTGCGGATATTCTCGGTATCGGCATCTTTTTCGGCGCCAAACACCTTTCCTTTCCACAAAACGTTATCAATTATTATTAAGCCTCCTGGCCTTACTTTATCAATTATTAACTCAAAGTACTTAAAATTATTTCGTTTATCCGCATCAATAAACACTAAGTCGATATTAGTAAGTTCTAAATCAGCTATTACAGCCTCTGCTGCGCCAAAATGAAGCTTTACTTTTTTATCCACATTTGTTGATTTGAAATGTGAGTTAAGCATTTCTTCAAACTCGCGGTTCACTTCAATGGTGTGTAGTATGCCCCCTTCTTCCAATCCTTCTGCCAAACAAACGGCCGAGTACCCGGTAAAGGTGCCTATCTCTAAAATAAGTTTAGGTTGTATCATTTTGCTGAGCATACTCAGCACCCGGCCCTGGTAATGACCTGATAGCATATGCGGTTTCAGCACCTTCAGGTAAGTATCCCGGTTTATTTTTTGCAACGCCTCGGGTTCAGGGTCGCAATGGTTATCAAGGTAGGCCTGCAAGGCCGGATCAAGGATTTCCATGGCCGCAAAGGTAAGGAATTTATTTTTAATGCGTTTTAACCCCCCCCCGAGCCGGCTTAAACTGTCGCCCTGACGGTTTTGTTCACGTTCACTGCTATGAACGACTGTGAACACCTTTAATGTTCTTATAACCAAATGATTGTATTTTTAATGACGACGAAGAGATTTACGATTACAGGGTTTAGACAGGTAACAAATGGGCGGGGCCTGACAGAAAAGCCGGTAAAAGGTAAAGGCTTGTGTAGGTAATCTTTTCCGGGCGATTGAGCTGGCTGATGATTATAGCGGTTTACTAAGCATGAGAGATCATGAAATAAGTTCAGCATGACGGGCTTATTGATTAAATCCTAAAGATATTGCCACCCAACGCTCGCAATGCCATGTGGGAATAGCATGCCGCTATCCCCCATTCTCCCCTAACAAATCCTTTAAACTATCCAGTGTATCCGCTTCCTCTTTAGGCTTATCATGCCGCCAGCGCAGGATACGGGGGAAACGCAACGCAATACCCGACTTATGCCGTGTAGATTTATTGATGCCCTCGAAACCGATTTCGAATACCAGTTCGGGCTTTACCGTACGTACCGGGCCAAATTTTTCAAGCGTGTTCCGTTTAACAAAATAATCAACCTTGTTGATCTCGGCATCGGTAAGGCCACTGTAGGCTTTGGCGAAGGGAACGAGTTTGTCGCCATCCCAAACAGCGAAGGTGTAATCGGTGTACAGGTCGGCACGGCGGCCATGGCCTTTTTGGGCGTAGATCATGACGGCATCAACAGATAGCGGGTCTATCTTCCATTTCCACCAGTCGCCGCGGCGGCGGCCAACCTGATAGGTGGCGCTTTTGCGTTTCAGCATAACGCCCTCGGCTATCATGGCGCGTGATTGCTCCCTCGTCTTTTCCAGTTCTTCCCAGCTATTAAACTGTATGAGCGATGAAATACGGAAGACTTCCGAAAAACCGGTTTCATTTTGTAATTTCTCTAATATTTCCCGCCGCTCCGATTGTGTTTTAGAACGTATATCCTCACCGGCATATTCCAGGCAATCGTAAACAATAGTAGCCACCGGGCTGTCGGTCAGGATTTTTTTGCTCAGGTTTTTGCGTCCGATACGGGTTTGTAATATGTTAAAGGGCATCGGCAAACCATTCTGAAAACCCAGGATCTCGCCATCAAGTACGGTGCCATCAGGCAGGGCATTCAGGAAGGGATGCAGTTCCGGGAATTTTTCGGTAGCCAGGTCTTCGCCCCGGCTCCAGATAAAAATTTCGCCGCCACGTTTTATCATCTGCGCACGGATGCCGTCCCATTTCCATTCCGCCTGCCATTGGTCCGCATCGCCAAGGGCAAGGCCTACCTCTTCTGCCGATTTACGCTTCTCGGAGGTCTCCTGTATTGGGTAGGCCAAAAAGAAGGGGTACGGGCGGGAAATATTATCGGCCACGTTTTGCTCTTGTATTAATTGATCGTATGTATAATCCTCGGGCATCCAGCTACCCATAATGCGGTGGGTAAGCGCGGGGGCTTCAATGCCGGTAATATCTGCCAGGGCCTTTACCACCAGGTTATTTGACACGCCGATGCGGAAACTGCCGGTAAGCAATTTGTTGAACACAAAGCGCTCCTGCCGGTCAAGCATCGCCCACGATTCCATCAGCCATAGCTTGCGCTCTTCCTCGGTACGGGCGGCCTGGGCATTTATTTCTGCTATCCACTCTGTTAAAGTTTTACTGCTGCTGTTTTGGCTCTCGGGCATTAAAAGCGACATGGTTTCGGCCAGGTCGCCCACTACATGGTAGCTTTCTTCAAAAAGCCACTGCGGGATATTAGATGCCTCGATGGCCCAGTTACGGATGAGTGTAGAATTGACAGGCCTTTTGGGGCGCCTGCCGGTGAACAGGGCAAGCATGTGCATTTTATCGGTATCGGGTACGTTGGTAAAATAATCTTTCAGTACCTTAACTTTTTCGTTGGTTTTGTTGGTCTCATCTAACGAGAGAAAGAGCTGGGCAAATGCTTTCATGGCGCATCCTCCTTTACTACATCGCCTGATGGCGCGGTTTCTTTTACCTCTTCGCCCTCGGTTACCCGGGCATCTTCTTCCTCACCGCCATAAAGGGTATGTACCTCGCGCGCGTTAAAACCAATCTCGTTTAAATACCGTGTAAAAGATGCGGTATAGCCATGGGTAAGATAAACACATTCGCAGCTGGTGGCATCAATGGCGCTTACAAGTCCGTTCCAATCGGCATGGTCAGACATGATGAACCCCCTGTCGGCAGCGCGGCGGCGTTTGGCACCACGTATGGCCATCCAGCCACTGCAATAGCCAAAGCTATACGGGCCAAATTTACGCATCCATGGCGTACCTACCGATGATGGTGGGGCAATGATAATGCCTTTGCGCACTTCTTCTTTTGAGGATTCGGAAGTGATACGTTCGGTAGGGTTTAAGATGACGCCGTTTCGGCGCAGCGCCTCGTTGGTGTTTTCGATAACGCCGTGAGTGTACACCTTGCCGATATCCAGGTCGAGGTTTTGCAGGATACGCTGCGCCTTGCCCAAAGAGTAACCAACGATAACTGTAGCCACGCCGTTTTCCACATTGCTGCGCCACCAGTTGTTTACATCGGTAAAAATTTCGGACTGTGGTTTCCACGAATAAACAGGCATCCCGAAGGTACACTCAGAAATAAAATGGTGGCATTTAACAGGCTCGAACGGTGTGGAGATACCATCGTCATCCGTTTTATAGTCGCCAGATACAACCCAAACAACGCCCTTGTATTCTACCCTTATCTGTGCCGAACCAATAACATGCCCGGCAGGATACATGGAGATCTGTACGCCGTTTTTGGTTACAGTTTCGCCGTATTCGATGGTGCGCAGGTTTATTTCGCCGAGGCGATAATACAATACTTCTTTGGAGAGGTGGTGCGCCAGGTAGTTTTTATGGCCCACATAAGCATGGTCGGCGTGGGCATGGGTGATCACGGCATCGTCCACAGGTTTCCATGGGTCAATGTAAAACTTCCCCTGTGCGCAGTAAATGCCCCTGTCTGTAAACTCCAGTAATGGTTTGGCCATAGTGTTGTAATAACCAGTGGAAAGAGAATTGGTTTGGTGGTAGTATGGGGGTTATTTAACCACGGAGGTCATAGAGTGAAAACCACGGAGTGCGCAGAGGTAATATTTGTGATTATTGAGAGGTTAAATACTTTGTGCTCTCTGTGAAAACCTCTGTGACCTCCGTGGTTAAAATGTTAATCTTCCTGCGGGATACGGAACAGGCAGCCCTGCAGGCTTTCGTTTACGCGTAACTGGCAGGAGAGCCTGCTGCTTTCGTCCACAAAGGGTAAGGTGTCAAGAATATCCAGTTCCGCATCGCCCGCTGGTGGTAGTTGCGCTAATCCGTTTAATACTTCTACCCGGCAGGTGGCGCAAAGGGCCATTCCGCCGCAGGTGGCCAGGATCGGGTAATCGCTCCCTTTTAGAACTTCCATCAGGCTCAGGCTAATGCCTTCGGGTATTTCTACGGGAAACTGTATGCCATCCCTGCCTTCTACTGTAAATGTGATCATGCCAGTTCTGTTATGCCGTAAACGGTAGTGTACTTAAATGTAAGGCGCTGATCAGGGTACACGTGTTTGAATGCACCCTGCGCCATCAGGGCCGCTTCGTGGAACCCGCATAATATCAGCTTTAGCTTACCGGGATAGGTATTGATATCGCCTATGGCATAAATACCTTCTACATTTGTGCTGTAATCAAACGTGTTTACTTCGATGGCTGCTTTATCAATATTCAGACCCCAGTTTTCTATCGGCCCCAGTTTCGGACTCAAACCAAACAGTGGGATGAAATGATCGGCCTGTAAATGCCTGTCCTGTCCATCGGGCCCGGTAATGGTTACCTGTTCTAAATGCCCCGCGCCATCCAATGCAACTACGCGAGATTTAAGTACAAGGTCGATAACTCCTGTTTTGGCCAGCTCGGCTACTTTTTCGGCTGCGTCGGGCGCGCCCCTAAAGGTATCGCCCCGGTGTACAAGGGTTACCTTTTTTGCTACGTTAGCTAAAAAAATGGTCCAATCTAATGCAGAGTCGCCACCGCCCGCTATCACGATATTGCGGTCGCGGAATGCTTCGGGGTTACGTACGGCGTACAGCACACCCTTGCCTTCAAATTCGGTAAGGCGGTCAACCTCGGGTTTGCGGGGCTCAAAACAGCCCAGGCCGCCTGCAATTACCACTACTTTGCAATTGATCTGGGTGCCTTCATTTGTGCCGATAAGCCAGGTGCCATCTTCCTGCTTTTGCAGGGTTTCAACCCGTTCGCCAAGTGTATAACCTGGGTGGAATGGTGCTATTTGTTCGGATAGTTTATCAACCAGTTCCTACGCGTTAACAGCCGGGTAACCGGGGATATCATAGATGGGTTTTTGAGGATATATTTCTGAAAGCTGCCCGCCGGCTTGCGGCAGCGAATCTATTAAATGGCAATGCATTTTAAGGAGGCCGGCTTCAAAAACGGCAAACATCCCTGTGGGCCCGGCGCCGATGATGCCTATATCTGTAGTTATCATATCATTGGTGTTAAGATTCTAAATTTTGGTAGATCTTGTTGAGTATGGTTTTCAACTGCTCGTAGTCCTGCTCGGTAAGGTTTTGCCAGGCTTTCATCCGGATATCATCAACCTGTGGCGATAGTTCAACCAACTTGGCTTTACCGGCTTTGGTAAGGTGAACGGTGAAGCTCCGGCGGTCGTCCTTATGTGTTATGCGCTCGGTTAATTCCTTTTTGCAAAGCAAATCAATAATGCGGGTTAACGTAGGGTTATCCTTGCCTGTAATTTCTGCCAGCTCTTTTTGTTTCAGATAGCGGTCGTTATCCAGGCTTTTGAGGATCAGCCACTGATCAACGGTGAGATCAAAATTACCACTTGCGAATCTTTGCTGTGCATATCCCTTTACCCTTCGCGCTGTGCGATCAAGCAGGTAAGAATAGCTATCAAATTTTTTAGTTGTCATACTAATTATTAGTCAAACAAATATAGGTACATTTTTACCTTACTTGTACATGAAAGTGTAAATTATTTAGAATATGGAACGAGTAAAAAAAGGGCTTAAATAAAGAGAGGCGCAAATTTGTGCGCCTCTTTTTTATTTATAGTATTTAAAACCTTTTAATTAGTGCCTGCCGGTTTTACACTGGTTAATTTATTACCCTGTGTAAGGTAATCCGTCAGGATCTGCCCAGCTTCTTTTTGTAAGAAATCAAGGTCTTCATTTTTTGGTTTAGGCTGGCCTTTTTTCAATGCCGGTAAGCCTAAAGCTACCCTGCGCAAATTGTTTTGCTCAAAAGCTTTTTTCTCTTCTTCGTCGCGCTGTTGCTTAAGCTTTTGCTCGTTAAGTGTTACGCTTATCTCTTCCGACTGTTTCTTTGACTCTTCGATGTCCTGAAGCAAATATTTATAGCTCTGGCTGGCCGCCATACGGTCGTCATGCAGTTTTTTAAGCTGAGGTAAAACAGTAGCGAAGCTACCTACCGGTGTATAATCGCTTTTTGCGATCATATCAAACGGCATTGCAGATGGCTCTGTATCCTCGCCATATTTATCCAACGGGATTATTGAAGGGAAAGTGATATCGGGTATTACACCCTTATGCTGTGTTGAGTTGCCGTTTATACGGTAAAACTTTGCGATAGTTAAGTTAAGCTGGCCAAACTTGTTTTGGCTACCGGTTGCCACTGTTTTTGCTTTACCGGCCAGGGATAGTAATTTATCTTTTAACGATGGCGCGATAACTTTATCCAGGTCTATAGGGTTTTGTACCGAGCCTTTACCGTAGGTTTGGGTACCCAATATTAAACCGCGGCCATAATCTTGTATAGCGCCCGAGAAGATCTCTGATGCAGAAGCACTGAATCTATCAACCATGATGGCTAATGGGCCCGAATAAGCTACAGCAGGGTCTTCGTCCTGATTAATATCTATCTGGTTACGTGAATCCCTTACCTGTACAACGGGACCTGTTTTTATAAACAGACCGGTAAGTTCAACCGCTTCCATTAATGATCCGCCACCGTTTTGGCGAAGATCTATCACAACACCATCAACGTTTTCACGCTTTAGGGTGTCAAGTATCAGCTTCACATCGCGGGTGGTGCTTTTATAGTTAGGGTTGCCTGCTTTATAATCGGCAAAATCAAGGTAAAAAGCCGGGATAGAGATAACCCCTATCTTAACTATTTTGCCATTATTGTTATACGTACGGATCTCCTTTTTAGCAGAGATATCTTTTAGGATGATCTTTTCGCGAACCAACTCTACAATACGTGGTTTGGCTGTGGCCGCGCTGCCTTTTGCTAAAAGCTGGAGTCTTACAGTTGTGCCTTTTGCACCACGTATAAGCGCAATGGCGTTATCTATTCTCCAGCCCACAACATCCTGGAACTCGCCGGTTTTACCCTGGGCAACCGCAATAATGCGGTCGTCAACATTTACCTGTTTGCTTTTATCGGCAGGGCCACCGGCTGTAACAGCTTTAATGGTTACATATTCATTATCTACCTGTAACGATGCACCTATGCCCTCTAAAGAGCGGGTCATATCTATATTGAAATTTGCAGCAAGCGCAGGGTTAAAGTAATTAGTATGCGGGTCTATAGCTTCGGTAAAGGCATCCATAAACGCCTGGAAAACATCCTGGTTTGAAAGCTTGTTTGATTGAGACAAGATGCTGGTATAACGTTTTTTTAGTGTTTCTTTATTCGCGGCAAGTTCTTTGCCGGTTAGTTTCAGGTTAAGAAGGTCGTATTTTACGCGCTGTGCCCAAAGGTTATGCAGGTCGGTTTCTGATGCTGCCCACGGCATTTTATCGCGGTCGTAGGTGTACGTCTCGTTTTGGCTAAAATCGAAGTTTTTACCAAGTTCGGCTACAGAGAATGCAACGTACTCGTTATAGCGTTTCTGAAACACGTTGAACATGTAAAATACATTGGCCAGGTTACCGGCTTTAATATCATCATCAAACTGGGTTTTAAACTGGTCAAACTCTTTTACATCAGATGCCAAAAGGTAGTTGTGGTTCTCATCCAGTTTTTTCAGGTAGCGGTCATATATAATTGCCGATACCGAATCGTTCATCGGTACCTTTTTGTAATTATAATCAGAAATAAGGGTGGCTACATATTTTAAAACAACGGCTTGCTGTTCGTCTGGCTGCAGGTCATTAGGGCCTGCGTGTTTGTAGTTGATTTTTGACGGAGCTGCGTTGCAGGCAAGAGCAGCCGCTAAAACCAGCATTAAATATAATTTCTTGAACATATCTTTTACACTATTTAAATCGGGACCTGAATAAAACATCAATACTTGTGCCTGTTTTTAATTTGCCTATAAAAAAAGAGACAGCCACCAAGCCGTCCCGCTAATATATTGAATAACAATATTACAATAATGTTTGGTTTGTTTTATTATAGACACTCCATTTTACGCAAATGTTACAAAAACAGCGTGTTATTTCGACTTTGGAGCGGTATCAACAGCTTCAGCATAACGCAACTCTGATTTTGGTAACCAAACCTTATTGCTTTGCACAAATTTTATCTTTTCGTCTACCATTTTAACGTCCTGGGTACGGCCTGTATTGCGTGCCAGGTCCCGCGCTTCGGTTAAGTCCTGATGGGCCTGGGTCATATCGCCCAAATCGGCCTTAATAAGGGCCAGGCTTACCAGGTTATTTATGGTGTGCTGATGATCGCTTTGTTGTTTTGATATAAGGATGCTTTGCAGGTAATACCACTTCGCTTCCGACAGGCGGTTCTCTCCTACATAGATCTTCGCCAGCTCGCTAAAACGGTAACTGGCCTGCGCGTACTCGCGGAAACGCATATTGTGCTGTGCCGCGCGCATTACTATACGCTCGTTGATCTCCAGATTGAATTGGCTACGCGGGATAACAGCTGCAGAAAGTGTTTTTGGATTGTACGGAGGGCGTTTTGCTGCAAGGTAATTTTTTAACGACCGGTCTTTAATCTGCGCAATTTGCGGGTATCTGGTATGCTTTTTAAAGTCGCCGCGCCACCATTGGGCTGATGCCGAAAGGTTGAGAGCACAAAGAATTATTAAGATGATATATCGCATTTAAATCTTTCGCGGGGGTATAGTTAAATTAACTGGTATGCAAATGTAAAAATTAGTTTTCTGATTTACAATAGCTTAAAACAGCTTGTTATACGCTGACATTTAAGTACATAAATTGAAAAGTATCTTAACGGACCATCGGGTTGAATATTGTTAAGCAAATTAACCTGCCTACATCATCTAATTTACAAGAGCAACGGTTAAATTAATTAAAACAGTAATAATAAATCTATACGGGCATGGCATATCTCATAAAATCTAAGATAGATGTTATAAGATAGATAAGTGGTTGATGCCTAATAACACATATTTGTGGCCATTTATTCTACAATTACGCTTTTAGATTGAGACGTGAGTTTTTGGTATGGGTTGTTTAAGAAAGATTTCACATAATCTGTCCCCTCCACGGTAAAACCCGGAGCATGCCCTTTGTTGTGTATAATCATTAATTGGCAATTGGGCATATAACGTTTAATTAAACGGTTATAAAATGGCCGGCAATCAGGGTCAATATCACCAGCCGATATCAATGCGGGGATGTTGGAATAAACAGGTTGTTTTGCAACTTTTGGTTCGGGCGTTACCTGCCAGCAATTACATATGGCGTGGTTTACATTATTAAACGGGTAGCCGGCTAACCATGGCAGTATCAAAGCCTGTTGCTTTTCTAATTCAGGGTCGGAGTAAGCAATTTGTTCTGTGCAATAAACAGAATAACGCATACCAAGAGAAATACCAGCGTTGCCGGCAAAATATTCGTCGAGTACTTCTTTAACATATTTTTCCTGGCGGTTCTCGATAATATCGATCATGACACCCGCTACTGTATTAACCTGCCGAGAATTCAGCCGGTTAATTACTGCGTCAAGCAACTCGTTTTTAGTGTAAATTACATTGATGCTTTTAGTGCTGTCATTTTCTTTGTAAGGAATAGTAAAACTTTTTCCATTGATAGCGGTAAAATAACGATGGAAGCGTGTTCTTAAGTTTTTATATCTTGAAGCCAGGGAATCTGCTTCACAATTATTGAAAACCTGATCCAAGGCTTCATTTATGTTAAATAAAGCGTGTTCTTCAAAATTAACATAGCCGGGTAGAGGGGAGTTTAAAATTAGGGTACGAACCCCTTCCGGATGAATCCGTGCCATAGTTAGCATCAAACCCCCACTGTAAGAAATGCCTACTAAGTTGAGTGAGTCAACATTTAACGCTAATCTCAAATCATTCATATCTTCTGCGCTCTCAATGGTGTTGTATGCTGATAAGTCGACCCCTTGCTTTGTAAAACTGTTTCGACATTGCATTATGGCAGCTAATAAGAGGCTGTCTTTATCTTTTCCTTCCCTGTAGCTACGTTTAATGGCCGATGCTACTCCTATACAATCCAGGCAAGGTTTTGCCCGTTTTGTTCCACGCTGATCAAATGCGATAAAGCCACCAAATGCTAAAAAGCCCGAATTATAACTGATGCTATCAATATTAAGGGTTGTACTGTAACCAGGCCCGCCCGTTGTATAAAGTGAAATGTTTTTACGGGGATCCTGATCTGGTTTACGAACAAATAGAAATGGGATTTTCACCTTTCGTCCGCCCGGTTTATTCCTGTTTTCGGGTACAACTAAATAGCCGGTTTTTAAAATTAGCCTTGGGTCGGCCTTAACCATTGCGGGAAAAGGCTCAATAATCGGCTTATACTTTTGGCCGTATAGGGTTTCACTAAACGCGGTGGCAAAAAGCAAAGCTATAATAAGAGTTTTCATAAGCGCTGTTTGCATACAAAGAAAAGGATTGTAAGCAACCGCAGAAAGTAAAAAACGGACATCTTACAAATATTGCTTTGTTAACCTTTGGCCGGTAAAGTTTACAATGCCTTTACGAAAATGGCTCAGATCATAATAGCCATAATCCATAGGGATAAAGTGTTCTCTATCATTGATGAAAGCCGTTAATGCATTTCTTCCCTGCACTATTGAAAAATATTTTTTGGGAGGGGTGCCGATAACCCTGTTGAAATAACGATTAATGGTTTTAGAAGTAATGAATAATTTTTCTGCAACCATAGAGGTTTTTAACTGCATCCCTGCAACTTGATATTGACCAATACAATCATTAACTATTTTAACATAGTGATCTTGGTTGCTTCGCTTAATGTAAGTTTTCAATAGATAAGACTCCATATGCATCACCCGCTCTTCAAAACTTATTGGCTGTTTTATTTTTTGGAGTAGTTGCCAAGGCAATATTTGATTAAGGTTAATGATCTGATCGATAAACCAAACCTGATTTATGCCCAAAACGGCTTCTAAACCCCCGGGGTTGAATTTTACGGTAAATATGTTATCAACAGGTAATTTATGTCTCGTTACATCCCCGTTTCGCAATATCAAAACATCTTGCTCTTTATTTACATAGTATCGGGTATTTTTCAAATCAATATAATAAGGAGCGCCAAGATTGATATAGAAAGTAGGCGTCCAACTGGGGAACATTTTTACAGATGAAAATTTATCTTTTATATGCTGAACGGAGCTATCTAAAACCGATTGAGAATAAAACTCGACATGGTTGATCAAGTCTTCACAAGGCATGCTAAACTCATATATTTTACGAATATTCTGAAATATCTCAACCATGTTTGTTAACTATAGGTGTAAAATAGCTTTTGACATCAAAAAGCTATATGAATGTCACCCTAAGTATAAAAGAGGCTACTCAAAAACCTCTACCTCGCCATCATGCAAGGCCCAAACCATATAGGGGTGGGTATCGGCATGGTAAATATCGCCGGTATTGGTTATGCCTATAATTCCGGCAAAACCGTCGTAGGGTTTCATTTCGTCAAGGGTTTTTGCTGTAGCTATAGAAAGCGGCATGCCATCTGTTACACGGGTAACAATTTTGGTTGCTACCGATGCGCTGGTAATATCTTCACCTACGCCCGTGCAGGATATGCCCGCGTATTTGTTGGCATAATTGCCGGCAGTAGTAGCAGAATCGCTCACACGGCCCGGTATTTCAAACCCCTTGCCGCCGGTTGAGGTTGCCGCAGCGATATCGCCATAAATATCAAGCGCTACACAGCCTACTGTACCCAGCCGGATGGAATCGCTTAGCTTTTTTTCGTATTCCTTACGTCGCTGGGGCGTTTCGGGGTTATAATAGGCTACGCCGTTATTGGCCGCGAATGCATTAGCACCTAAGCCGCTGAGTACGCGGTCGTCATAGTCCATCAGTTTTTCGGCAATGCAAATGGGGTTTTTTACATCCTCAATGTTAATAACACCGCTAAACTTTTGGGTTTTGCCATCCATCAGGGAGGCGCTTAATCTTATTTTGCCGTCGCTTTGTATTTGTGAGCCGGTGCCTGCGTTAAACAGGTCGCAATCTTCTAAAAGGCAAACGGTGTATACAACGGTTTGGGCAGCGGTATGGCTTTCCAGGTATTTGTGGCCAAGCGTAACAATTTCGCGCAGGGCATCCTGTTTGGCTTTTTTTACTTCCTGGTTTGTAAGCGATTCGCTAAAAAAACCTCCGTGTATAATCAGCTTCATTGTAAATCATTATTATCACTATCCTGGGCGCTAATAAAAACGTCCTCCTCAACCTTTATCGCTTTTTTAATGATCATGCGGTGCTGCTGCAAATCGTATTTATCAAATATCGACATTACATGCACCTTTAAGTTCTCTATAGAAACAGGGTCGCCTATCTCTACATCATAAACGTTGGTTTCTACAATATTCTTGCCATCAACCAACATTATTAATCCCGAGCCTATAGCTTCCATCATATAGCCTTCGGTTATGAGCAGGCCCGCATCTTCGCCAAGGCCAATACCCAGTATACCGGGGTTGGTTGCTACGGCGTACAATAAACGGCCAATGCGGCCACGCTGTACAAAGTGCGTATCAACAATAACCGAATCTATAAAGCCAAGGCCTGCGGTTATCTGTACTTCGCCCTTAATAAGGGCTTCGTTGCTTTGCCCGCGATAGATCATGTGAGTTGATGCCGCCGCGGCACCGGCAGATGTGCCCGCAATAACAAAATTCTCGTTTTGGTAACGTTGTTTCAGGATCTGTAAAAATTGGGTGCCACCAAAAATTGCGGTTAAACGCAACTGGTCGCCACCGCTAAACATCACCACATCGGCTTTGCTTATTCGCTCTAAATACTCCGGGTCTGAAGCGTGCTCGCGGCTTTTTATATGCAGTACGTTAACATGCGTAACATTAAGCTGGTTAAATGCTTTAATGTATTCGTTGCCAACAAGTTCGGGTATTTGCGATGCGGTAGTAATTACCTCTACAACAGAACCTTCTTTCTTCTCAGACTCGTTAATAATGCGCTTTAGAATACCTTTTTCAAAAAACTTAATGTAGTTGGGTTGCATAATATGCTCTACCACGCTCACATTACTACCCATATCAACAGCTCCGCCTATTATTACCAGTTTTCCTTTCGGCACATCCATAATCTTTGTATCAGTTATATACAAATTAAAAAAAAATTGATTAAAAACTAACACATTAATTAATAAAACTGCCTTTTTTGGCTAAAACATTTCAAAACATTCATAAGTTTTTTAGCTTTAGAGATATTATCCCATATCAAGTTCCTGAAGCATTTATGAAGATCGAGAATATACAAGTACTGCGCGGCCCAAACATTTGGAGCATTAGCCGCAAAAAGTTAATACAAATGCGGCTAAACCTGGAGGAAATGGAAGACCGCCCATCTAATACCATTGATGGTTTTTATGAGCGTTTAAAAGAATTGATACCAAGTTTATACAGCCACCGTTGCTCGCCGGGTGTACCGGGCGGTTTTTTTGAGCGTGTTATTGCCGGCACCTGGATGGGGCATGTAATAGAGCATGTGGCCTTAGAGATACAAACCCTTGCGGGAATGGATACCGGCTTTGGCCGCACCCGCGAAACAAAAACACCGGGCACTTACAACGTGGTATTTGCTTACCTGGAAGAAAAAGTAGGCGTATTTGCGGCAGAAAGCGCGGTAAAGATCGTTCAGGCAATTATTGATGGTACCGAATACGACCTGGAAAAGGATATCCAAACGATGCGCGAAATTCGGGAGAATACCCGCCTTGGGCCAAGCACCGGCTCTATTGTTGAGGAAGCAATATCCCGCCGCATCCCATGGATCCGTTTAAACAACCAATCGTTAGTACAATTGGGTTATGGCAAAAACCAGGTTCGTTTCCGGGCTACCATGACGGAAAAGACCAGCAGCATTGCTGTTGATATTGCCAGTAACAAGGACGAAACCAAGCGCCTTTTACAGGAGCAAGCCATCCCGGTTGCCAAGGGCATGACAATCAGCAAAACCGAGCAGGTGATAGAAGCAATTGACCGTATAGGCTTCCCGCTGGTATTTAAACCGCTTGATGGTAACCACGGCCGAGGTATCAGCATCAATATCAACACTACCGAAGATGCTATTGCCGCTTACGAGTTTGCCGCGAATATTTCACGCCGGGTTATTGTAGAGCGCTACATAACCGGATACGATTTTAGGGTACTGGTGATAGATAATAAAATGGTTGCCGCTGCCCTGCGCGACCCGGCACACATAATTGGCGACGGTGAACTGAATATTCAGGAACTGATAGACAAGGAAAACGCCGATCCGCGCCGTGGATATGGGCACGAAAATGTGCTTACCCTGATTGATGTTGACCGCGACACTTTAGACTTGCTGGAGAAAAAGGGATATACCTTAGAAACTGTACCGGCTAACGGCGAAAAGATATTTGTAAAATCGACCGCGAACCTGAGCACCGGCGGCACATCTGTTGATGTGACCGACCATGTACACCCCGAGAATATTTTTATCTGCGAGCGCATTTCCAAGATCATCGGCCTGGATATATGCGGCATTGATATTATGGCCAAAAACCTTACTGAGCCGCTTACCGAAAATGGCGGCGTGGTATTAGAAGTTAACGCAGCCCCGGGCTTCAGGATGCACATTGCACCAAGCGAAGGTTTGGCGCGTAACGTGGCCGGCCATGTTATTGATATGCTTTACCCGCCGGGTAAATCTGCCCGCATCCCTATTATAGCCATAACCGGCACCAACGGTAAAACAACCACCACGCGTTTAATAGCGCATATTGTGAAGAACAATGGCCTGCGTGTAGGCTTTACTACAAGCGACGGGATTTACGTGCAGAATAATATGATGCTGAAGGGCGATACTACCGGCCCGGTAAGCAGCGAGTTTATTTTAAAAGACCCAACGGTTGAGTTTGCAGTACTTGAAACCGCCCGCGGCGGTATCCTGCGATCGGGTCTTGGCTTTAGCCGGTGCGATATTGGCGTTATTACCAATATACAGGAAGACCACCTGGGCCTGGCTGATATCCATACCCTTGATGACCTTGCGCGTGTAAAAAGTGTAGTGATCAACTCGGTTAAAAAAGATGGGTGGGCTGTGCTTAATGCCGATAACAAATACTGTGTACAAATTGGCAAAAAGGCCGATTGTAACGTAGCGTATTTTAGCAGGGATGAGAAAAACCCGGTAATTGTAGCGCATTGCAAAAAAGGCGGTATTGCCTGCGTATGCGAGAACGGCTTTATCACCATTATGAAAGGCGACTGGAAGATCCGCGTGCAGCGTACCATCCTTATCCCGCTTACCTTTGGTGGCACCGTGCCGTTTATGATTGATAACGTAATGGCGGCTACACTGGCTACCTTCTTATACGGCTTTAAAACCGAGGATATTAAAATGTCGCTGGAAACTTTCATTCCGTCGGCAGCACAAACGCCGGGCAGGATGAACATCTTTGAGTTCAAAGATTTCCGTTTCATGATAGATTTTGCGCATAATCCGGATGGCTATAACGGTATCAAAACCTTCCTGAGCCATATCGATTCGCCGCTGAAGATCGGTATTATAGCCGGTACCGGCGACAGGCGCGATGATGATATCCGCGAGATTGGTAAGATAGCTGCCGAGATGTTTGATTATATCATCCTTCGCCAGGAGAAACACCTGCGTGGCCGCACTGCAGAAAATATTCTGAGCCTATTAACAGACGGTATAAAATCTGTAGATGTTAATAAACGCTTTGAAGTGGTACCCAAAGAGATAGATGCCATTAAACACGCCATGAGTCTGGCTCAACAGGGTACATTCATTACCGCCTTAAGCGATGTTGTTGATAACGCTATAGAAACGGTACAAAACTACCAGGAACAGGAACGGAACGGGTTGTTTAACGTTTAATCCCCCAGCCCCCTGAAGGGGGAGCTTTTGAAAAGCTTAAAGCCCGTCTGATTTTCAGGCGGGCTTTTTTGTTAAATAATTTGTCATGCTGAGCGATAGCGAAGCATCTATTCGCCGCTATGCAAATCGGACATGCACAGTTCACCGATAGATCCTTCACTACGTTCAGAATGACAAACTTGTTATTTTACTCCCCCTTCAGGGGGCTGGGGGGCTTCCTATCGCTCAAATAATAATGCCATAACAACATACTTGCTACTGTACGGTAAGGCTTCCATTGTTCGGCGAGTATTACTAAATTCTCTTTAAGCGTTTCTTTTGGCAAGCTTTTTAACCGTTTAATAGCATTTACTATAGCCAGGTCGCCGATGGGTAAAACATCGGTATGCTGCAGTACAAACATCAGGTAAACATCTACCGTCCAGTTGCCGATTCCTTTTAGGGAGGTTAGTTGCGCGCGGATGTCAACGTCTTCCATTTGCTGAAAAGCTTCAAGATCAATTTGCCCGCTGATGATAGCCTCGGCCAGGTATTTAATGTAAGCCGTTTTTTGGCGACTGCAATAACATTCGCGCATTTCGGCATCGGTTAATAGTAAGATGCGTGCCGGGGTAATTTCCTGCACCTGATCGCGCAACTTATTCAGGGCTGATAATGCTGACGCCAGCGATACCTGTTGCTCCAGTATAATGTGTACCAGGGTTTCAAAGGTATTGGGTCTTGTCCACATTGGGGGGTAGCCGTAGAGTTGAATAACGTTAGCGAAATCGGCATCCATTTGGGCGAGCTTGTCGCAGACGGCGTTATAAGTAGCTTTGGTAAACTGTTGTGGCATTGTTTTGTTAGTATAAACAAGTCGTCATTCTGAGCGATAGCGAAGAATCTATTCGCCGATAGATCCTTCGTTCCTCAGGATGACAAAGTAGTTCAAATCCTATTAAATTACTAATTTTTTTAGGATTTGGCATTTCTATTTCTGATTTTTACATTTATGAACAACCTGCCGCCATTAGCCGAACGCATGCGCCCCAAATCATTGGATGATTATGTGGGCCAGAAACACCTTGTTGGCAAGGGCGCGGTTTTGCGCAAGGCTATCGAGAGTGGTTCGTTACCATCTATGTTGTTTTGGGGGCCGCCGGGTGTGGGTAAAACCACGCTGGCATATATCATATCGCAATCCTTATACCGCCCGTTCTTTGCTTTGAGTGCTATTAATTCGGGGGTTAAGGATGTACGCGAGGTGATAGAAAAAGCCTCGTTATTAAAAGAGCAGGGCGAAATATTACCAATACTTTTTATTGATGAGATCCATCGTTTCTCTAAATCGCAGCAGGATTCGCTGCTGGGAGCCGTTGAAAGGGGTATTGTAACGCTGATAGGCGCAACTACCGAGAACCCATCGTTCGAAGTGATCTCCGCTTTGCTATCGCGGTGCCAGGTATATATTTTGCAACCGCTGGAAGAGCAGGACCTGCTCGACCTGCTGGAGAAAGCTAAAAAAGAAGATATTGTACTGAAAGAGAAGAACATCACCATAAAAGAACATGAAGCCCTGCTACGCCTTAGCGGAGGCGATGCCCGCAAGCTGCTGAATATTTTTGAACTGCTGGTAAACGCGTTTGACAGTAAAAAAATAGTACTGACCAACGATGTGGTGCTGGAGCATGTGCAGCAGAACATGGCCCTGTATGATAAAACCGGCGAACAGCATTACGATATTATTTCGGCATTTATTAAAAGCATGCGGGGCAGCGACCCTAACGGCGCCATATACTGGCTTGCCCGGATGATAGTAGGTGGAGAAGACCCGCTGTTCATCGCCCGCCGGATGTTGATACTGGCATCAGAGGATATTGGGAACGCTAACCCCAATGCATTATTGCTGGCGCAAAGCTGCTTTAACGCGGTACAGGTTATTGGCATGCCCGAGTCGCAACTGATATTGAGCCAAACGGTTATTTATTTGGCAACATCACCAAAAAGTAATTCAGCCACTACAGCTATTGGCGCGGCTATTGCCCTGGTTAAACAAACCGGCGACCTGCCCGTACCCCTGCACCTGCGCAATGCGCCAACCAAACTGATGAAAAACATAGGCTATGGCAAAAACTACAAATACGCCCATAGCTTTGAAGGCAACTTTGCCGATCTTGATTTTTTACCTGAAGCCATTAGGGGAACAAAAATTTATGAGCCCGGTAACAATGCGCGCGAGAATGAATCAAAAGAAAAGCTAAAGAAACTTTGGGGCGACAGATATAAATATTAGTATCTTAACCGCTGGTTAATCTCAGGTTAAACTTTTCACGATCATTCAAATGATATCTACCTTCTTCGATCACGAGCTTAAAAGTTTTTGGCGCTCAAAAAACACAGGTAAAAGTATAGCAGTAAAAGTGGTGATGGGGATCCTCATCTTCATTTTGTTTTTGTATGTACTTGCCCTCGGGCTTTTTATGGATAAGCTGGTTGGCGCCATGTTCCCTAAAGAGGATTTGACAGTTGCCTTCTGTGGTATTGTGCTGGTCTATTTCCTGTTCGACCTGCTGATGCGCTTACAGTTACAGGAACTGCCTACCCTTAAAGTTCAACCCTATTTGCACCTGCCGGTTAAACGGAACAGCGTTGTTGGCTATTTGGCCTTAACTGCCCTGTTATCGTTCTTTAATTTGTGGCCTATAGTGATATTCGGGCCGTTTATACTGAAGATAATCCTGCCGGTATCTGGCGTGGTAACAACACTTGTATTCATCGTTTCTATTATCGGGTATTCTATATTTAACAATTACCTGGCCTTATATATTAAACGTAAAGCCAACTTAAACGGCTGGATATTTTTAATAGCAGGCGCGGTTTTAACGCTGGCAACCTGTGGCGATTATGTATGGCACCTGTATTCGTTAAAGGCAATCTCGTACCTGTTTTTTGGCAACCTGATTACTAAACCCTACCTGGTGATACTGCCGGTAGTACTTGCTGTTGCCATGTATTACGTTAATTTTTACTATTTAAAGGGCAACTTATATTTAGAGGAATTGAGCTCTAAAAAAGAATCTGCAAAAAGCAGTACGGAAATACCATTTCTGAGTCGCTTTGGCCACATCGGCGACCTGGTAGCCAACGAGGTGAAACTGATTTTGCGTAACAAACGACCGCGCTCGGCCCTCATTATGGGCTTATTCTTTATGTTTTACGGGCTGATATTTTACACCAACCCCAAACTGGGGGAAAGCTTTAAAATTTTCGTGGGTATGTTTATGACGGGCATATTCATTATTAACTACGGTCAGTTTATGTTTAGCTGGCAAGCATCGCATTTTGATGGCATACTGGTGAGCAAGGTTAAATTCACCGATTTTTTAAAAGCGAAATACCTGCTGTTCGCTATCGTATCAACCGTGGCGTTTATACTCACCACGCCTTACGCTTACTTTGGCTGGCGCACGGTGCTTATTCACTTTGTAATGTACCTGTGGAATTTGGGCATCAATACCACCATTGTACTATACTTTGCCAACCGCAACTATAAACGTATCGACCTGAGCAAAGGCGCTTCTTTTAACTGGGAGGGCGTAGGTGCAAGTCAGCTGTTGCTGTCGTTCCCGCTGATATTGTTCCCTTACGTAATTTATTTACCGTTTAAATTTATGGGCTATACCAATGTAGGCCTGGCGGTGCTGGCAATAATTGGCGTAGCATTTATCATAACCCGCGACTTCTGGATCAAAAAACTGGAAGCAGATTTTTACACAAAAAGATATAAAATAGCCGAAGGCTTCAGAAATAAATAACATGATTGAGATTAAAGACCTGAAAAAAGTTTACAACGGCGTAACTGTAGTAAACGTACCGCATGTACAAATAAACAAAGGCGAAAGCATTGGCCTTGTAGGTAATAATGGCGCGGGTAAAACCACCCTGTTCCGTATGATATTGGATCTGATCCGTGCCGATAAAGGCGAGGTGTTATTAAAGGGCGAAAATGTTGCCGGTGCCGAAGCCTGGAAAAATTACACCGCATCGTACCTGGACGAAGGATTCCTGATAGATTATTTAACCCCCGAAGAATATCTGTATTTCATCGGTGGCCTGCACCAGCAAAATAAAGCACAGGTGGATGAAAAGCTGGCTGGCTTGGCCGAGTTTTTTAACGGCGAGATCATTAATAAAGGCAAATACATCCGCGATCTGTCTAAGGGGAACCAATGCAAGGTTGGTGTTGGCGCCTGTCTGTTGCAACAGCCCGAGCTATTGATGCTGGATGAGCCTTTCGCTAATATTGACCCGAGCACGCAGTTCAGGCTGAAGAACATCCTGAAAGATCAGAACAAAAACCACGGCGTTACCACTATTGTATCCAGCCATGACCTGAACCACGTAACTGACGTTTGCGAACGCATTTTGCTGATGGAAAAAGGCGTGGTGATCAAAGATATCGCCACAAGTTCATCTACCCTGTCCGAATTAGAAGAATACTTTGGAGTTGGGCAAAGTACTGCCGCTTATAGTGTAGAAATTGATAAAGAAGAGAATCACTAATACCGTTTTATGTATTTGATAAGAAAGGCTACAACTGCCGATGTTGAAGCAATTTTGCAAATAGCACACCAAACCTGGTGGCCTACGTACGAGCCTTTACTGGGTAAAGAACAGGTGACCTACATGCTGGGCGAACTATACACTACCGAAAAGATAGGCAAGCAAATTGCCGAAAAGCAGCAAGCCTTTTTACTGCTGACGGAAGACGGCCAATCCGTGGCCTTCGCTGCCTACTCGCCCCGCGAGGAAGATGCTGAGATCTATAAACTGCATAAACTTTATTGTCTGCCTGCTACCCAGGGCAAAGGTTATGGCAAAATACTGATCAATGCGGTTGCCGATAAAACCAGAGAGGCCGGAAAAAACACCCTGGACCTTAATGTGAACCGCTATAACAACGCCAAAAGTTTTTACGAGAAAATGGGCTTTGAGGTAGTTTATGAGGAAGATATCCCCATTGGCCCGTATTGGATGAATGATTTTGTGATGCGGAAGACGTTATAGGTTGAATATATTTCCCGCGCGTCATTGCGAGGTACGAAGACAACCGACCTTAGGGAGCTCATTAATACCTTAAAGAAAAATTAAACACATTAATAATCTCTTTGGGACAATTCGACACCTTGCACACCGGAGTAGCTTAAAGAGATTGCTTTGTCGCTACGCTTCTCGCAATGACGTGGTTTTTACGTAACCAAGCTGTCGCTAGTTTTCAACTCGTGACATTCATGGCTGCAGCTTTCAGCTGCCGTAAGCCGACAAGTTTTTTAATTACCTACCTACACAAACATGATCCCCAATATAAACAACCCAATCAATATTCCCTCAATTCCAATGGTAGAGATCCCGAAAGGAAAAATTGAACTGCGCGACGACCGTACAAAACAAAAATGGACGGTTGAGATCGTATCGTTTTTACTTGCCCAATTCCCGGTAACGCAAGCAGAATACTTTGCGGTTACCAATAAATCACCTGGTACTTTTAAAGGTAATAAGTTGCCTGTTGAAACCGTAACCTGGAAAGACGCGATCACTTTTTGTAATTTATTATCAGCAAAAGAAGGGTTAATAGCATGTTATTCGATCAACTCCGCTGAGGATATTGCATTTGACCCAAAGGCAAACGGGTTTAGGTTGCCAACAGAAGCTGAATGGGAGTATGCCTGTAAGGCTGGTACAACCGGCATCAGGTACGGCGAATTAGATTCGATTGCCTGGTATAAGGGCAATTCGGAGAAAGCCACGCACGGCGTAGGCATAAAAGAGCCCAATGCCTGGGGGCTTTATGATATGCTGGGCAATGTTTGGGAATGGTGTTCTGACATCTACGACGAAACCGTTTACGGCTCCTACCGCATCATCAGAGGCGGCGGCTGGAGCGATGAGGAAAGGGGCTGTATGGCTACCAACCGCAGACGCAGCCATCCCACATCATTCAAAATTGATGACCTTGGGTTTAGGGTGGCAAGGAATATATAAGAGGTTTTTATAAAAGAGAAAGGCGCAATTAATTGCGCCTTTCTCTTTTATATTTTGTCATGCTGAACTTATGTGAAGCATCTAATCGCCGATATGCATGTTGTACATTAGATCCTTCGCTATCGCTCAGGATGACAAACGTGTATTATGCAGTAAAGGCCTCTATCGCTTTTTCTATCCTGATGATGGTTTCGCTTTCGCCGAGTAGTTTGGCTATATCAAACACATGCGGGCCAAATTTACCACCTACCAGCATAATGCGGAAAGGCAGCATCACATCACCCGGCTTCAAGCCTTTTTCTTCGGCAAGGGCTTTGAATTTGGTTTCCAGTTCGGCGGCATCAAATGTATCGGGAGAGCTTAATACAGCGATAAACGCGGTAAAGAAATCGGTTTTAACATCTGTCCATTTTGGTTTAACGGCGTTCAGGTCGTACTCCGCAGGTTGCTGGAAAAAGTATGCTGATTGCTGATAAAAATCGGGTAATAAAACACAACGGTCTTTAACAGTATCGATAATTTTTAGCAGGTAGGCCTCATCTTTTACAATAACGCCTTTAGCTTTTAATATCTCCCAAACTTTTACTTTCAGGGTTTTGGCATCTGTGCGTTTTATCCACTCGGCATTGTACCATTTGGCTTTTTCAAAATCAAACTTAGCGCCGGCTTTGCTGATGCGCTCGATAGAGAACTTTTCGATCAATTCATCCAGCGTAAAAATTTCCTGGTCGGTACCATCGTTCCAGCCAAGCATGGCCAGCAGGTTTAAAAATGCTTCGGGCAAAAAGCCTAATTCGCGGAAACCCGGGGTTAGTTCGTTACTTTTAGCATCAAACCAGTTCATGGCATAAACCGGGAAACCAAGGCGTGCGCCATCGCGCTTGCTTAGTTTGCCATGGCCGTCTGGCTTTAATATCAATGGTAAATGCGCCCATTGCGGCATATCGGCTTTCCAGCCTAAATAGTCCCAAAGCAGGATATGTACCGGTGCAGATGGCAGCCACTCCTCGCCACGGAAAGCATGTGTTATTTTCATCAGGTAATCATCAACCACCACGGCTAAATGGTAGGTTGGCATACCGTCGGCTTTTAATAAAACTTTATCATCAACCTGGTTGGTTTCAAAACTAACGTGGCCGCGTATCATATCCGTAAAACTCACCGTTTCTCCTTCCGGCATTTTTATGCGGATAACATGCGGGGTGCCCGCCTGTAATAGCTTTTCGGTTTCCTGCAAAGGCAGGTTCAGCGAATTGCGCAGACCGTTACGCGTGGCAAGGCCGTACTGAAAATTCGGCACTTCCTTACGCTTTGCATCCAGCTCTTCGGCGGTATCAAAAGCATAGTAGGCATGGCCCTGTGCTACTAGTTTTTCGGCATATTCGCGGTAAATTGGTTTGCGCTCGCTTTGGCGATATGGGGCGTATTGGCCACCAACAACCGGGCTTTCGTCCGGCGTAATGCCGCACCATTTAAGGCAATCTAAAATGTATTGCTCGGCGCCATCCACGTAGCGGGTTTGGTCGGTATCTTCTATACGTAAAACAAAATCGCCTTGATGCTTTTTGGCAAACAGGTAATTAAACAAAACGGTACGCACACCACCCAGGTGTAAACCACCTGTAGGGCTTGGCGCAAAACGGACTCTTACTTTTTTATCTGACATCGCGCAGCAAAGATAACCCTATTAACCGTAAGCCAAAAGGTTGATGTAAAATGTGGCAGGGAGGATACAAATTTTTGTCATCCTGAGCTTGTCGAAGGATTTACCAGTTTACTAATGGTTCGACAGGCTCACCATGACATTGTAAGTCCCTACAAATACGTAACCCCGTCAAAAACCGATTTGGTATAATAGATCGGTTCAAAAGGCTCATCATTCAGCATCTGGCAATCAGCCTTAACATTGGTGCAAAATACATCGCCGAAAATGCTGGCAATGGCGGCGTCGGCAGCATCGCGGCCGGTGGCTATTTTAACCAGGCCGTTTAGCGGGGCGAGTTTTGTTGCGTCGAACAAGATCCAGTCGCCGCCTATGTAGGCTTCAAAACAGGCATGAAAATCGGCCGGGACAAGCTTATAGGCATACCCCGTAAAGTACCGTGCGGGGATGGTTAGGGCACGGCAAAGCGCTATGCCCAGATGCGCAAAATCGCGGCAAACACCAGCCTGCTGGGTAACGGTATCATAAGCGGAGGTTTCTGAATTGCTGAAGCCGCTCAGGTATTCTACATTTTTATGGATCCAGTCGGTAATGGCAACCACCTGCCGGTAAGTATTGTCAATTTGCCCAAAGGTGTTGTTGGCTAAGCGGTATAGCTTGTCCGACTGGCAATACCTGCTGGGGTTTAAATATGTTAGCACCGCAGGGTCAAACTTGCTTACGGGCACTTCCTGGAAATTGCGGTAGTCTTTTATCTCGTAGTAATTATCAACCGTGGCTTCATATTTTATGTTGACCGTGCCGGTATCGGTAATGTCCAGCCGTACAAAACGGTTCTCGCCGTTAACAGAGGGGAGTTCTTCGGCTTTGATGTATGGGGAGATGCTTAGTTTTTCGTCTATTATGGTTTGGTGCGCTGTGCGCAGCGCGTGTACATTTAATATTAAAGTGCTGGGTGCCTTAACCTCATATCCTAACTCGGCCGAAACTTTAAACTTCATCTTTTACCTGGGGTAATTTTGCAAACGCCTTATCCATCCAATCTCCCGGTATATTTTGCAGGGCATTTTTTAATTCATCATCCCACTGCGCCGATATACTGGCCATATCCTTTTGTGTGTAACGCTGTTCTATCAGTTTAAATGTGTCTTTTTTATACAGTATCACATCTATCGGGAAATCAACATTGTTACTGCTTACCCGGGTAGAATCGAACGATAAAAAACCGGCCTTTAAAGCCTGCCGCATATCCGAATCTTCATCCAGCGTGCGGTTCAATATCGCCTTGCCATGGCCCGAGTTGCCTATTACTACAAAGGGCGCGCCAAGGCCAAGCTCAACCCAGTTCCCTTCGGGGTAAAGCATAAATAATTTATGCTCTTCATCATCCTTTAGCTGCCCCCCAATAATAGTGTTCAGGTCGAATTTAAAACCGGCTTTTTCCAGATACGCCCTGTCCTCTTCGGCAACGCGGCGCACCTGCTGGCCAAATGCGTTAACCGCCTGGTAAAGCTTATCGTAAGTTTCGGTCTCTACCAATTCGTTAAAATAAACAACGGCCTTATCCCGTACCGACCGCAAACCGCTGGTCATGATAAACAGTGCGCCGCCATCTTTTTGTACCAGGGTTATCTTTTTTTTGATGGTGGTATCTGTACCCGAAGTAATGCGTGTATCGGCAATGGCTATTAAGCCTTCTTTAACTTTGATCCCTAAACAGTAAGTCATGACGTTTTTATATTTACCTATTGCTGCTGCTGTTGTTGCTGCTGCTCAATCATCTCCATATATTTTGCGTAGCTATTGCGGGCAATGGCCGTTGCATTTTTGGGAGCGGTTGAAACGGTAAATATATCTTTTTCTTCGTGAACTTGCCCGTCCTGGTAGCCTACAGACACGGATACCTCCAGCGTATGGCCCGCTGCGCCCTTGTAAACACCTTTAACCGGCGAGCAGTCGCTAAAGTTACGGCCAACGGCAAGGCGTACATGGTTCTCATTAGCCACGCAGTTGTTAGTCGGGTCTATTCCCAGCCAGCCGTAACCGGGCAGGTAGGCTTCGGCCCAGGCGTGGGTTGCTCCCTCGCCGCGCATGCCGTCTTTGTTTGGGCAAATGTAGCCGCTCACGTATCGCGCCGGGATGCCAACCAGGCGTAACATCACCATTAGCAGGTGGGCAAAATCCTGGCAAACTCCGGCCTTTATTTTCCAGATCTCATCCAATGTGGTCTCCACGGTGGTTACCCCTTTTATATAATCGAAGTTTTTGTAAACATACTTGCAAAATTTTAAGGCTGTGTGGTAGGGCGTATCTTCTACCTTACGCTCAGCCTCAACTACGGGGCGCAATTCGCTCAGTCCTTCAAAATATTCCTGCTTTAAAAAATCTATGTAGGGCACAATGTAGCGTAGGTTAAATAACTCGTTCCATTGCTCGGCCGAAAAGATATTATCCAGCGGCAAAGGCCTTGGGTGTGTAATGATAGATAACTGCGAGTTGATCACCATCAGGTTATGCGGCTCGGTATAGGTAAAGCTGCCCACTTCATTGCCGTAATAATCAACATAGGTATCTACCTGCGGGTGGCCGCTTATTTGCAGGTCGTGTTTTAAAACATCCTGGTAAATGTCAACAATGGGATACAGGATGATCTTGTTGGCGCTATCGCGTACAAAGCCATCGTAGGCGTATTTGGTGGTATGTTGTATTTTAAATTCGGGCATAATAAATTCTGTTTATCAGGAATTTGCAAAGTAATATTCGTTCAGCGAGTTGCCTATGCGGTACAAGTCTTCGCGCAGGCTGGTTAAATATTCGTGCAGGCCCATCTGGCGGATGCTTTTAACCGAGCTGTATTTGATATTGCTTTGCAGCTTCCCTATTTGAAATGATATCTCGCGGTAATCGTTTACGTTGCTATTGTTCTTCAGCCTGTCGAAATACCGCTGGATGTTGTTTACCGAATAGATAACCGAGCGCGGGAAATCATTATTCAGGATCACCTGCTCAATCACGTTATGCGCTTCCAGGCCGTCGCGATAGGTTTTTTGGTAAAGCTCATACCCGCCAATAGAAAGCAGCAAGTGTTTCCAATAAGTGATATCCAGTAGCAGGTCGGGATTGTTATTGATAGGCCCGAACTTTACATCGAGGATATCTATCGACTGAATGGCGCGCTCCAGGTATTTGCCAATATTCATAAAGCTGCGTGCCTGCCCGCGTTCCATGGTAATTTCGGCGGTGCCGTAGTACAGCATAACCTCTTTTATCAATACATCTAAAACGCCAATGGGGTCGTCCTTTTTCAGGCCGGCGACGATGCGGGGTTCTTTAGCGGTGTGGTAATACTCGTTCAGGCATTGCCAAAGGTCTTTTGGGATATGCTCCTGTACGCTGCGGGCGTTTTCGCGGGCAAGGGTGATGAGGTTGACAATAGAGTTGGGGTTTTCCTTATCTATCACCATATACTTTAAAACTGCGCGACTGTCGTCCCCTAATTTTTCGATCAGTTCTTCATCCGAGCCCGAAAAAATACGGATAACCGGCTCCCACGTAAACCCCGCAACCGAATCCTGCGACGAGGCGTAATTAGTCTTCAGCATCCTCAGGATACCATCGCTCCGTTCGATGTAACGGCTTAACCAATAAAAACTTGCTGCTACCCTGCTTAACATATATTCCTATTTCGGATTTCGAATTTTCAATTTCGGATTTGTTTGTCCGATTAATCATTCTCTTGTTTCTTGATTCTAATTTCTTGACTCTATCAACGCTCTTAACAAAGCACCCACGTATCCTTGCTCCCGCCCCCCTGCGAGCTATTCACCACCAGTGAGCCTTCTGTTAGGGCTACACGGGTTAGGCCGCCGGGTACAATCTGTATTCCATCCGGCCCACAAAGGGCGTATGGCCTCAGGTCGATACGCCTTGGCTGCAGCACGCCGCCTATATAACATGGCGCCGCCGACAGGCTGATGGTTGGCTGCGCGATGAAATTGCGCGGGTCTTTCAATATCTCTTTTTTATACTTTTCTATTTCTTCTTCGCTGGATGCGTGGCCCATCAGCATACCATAACCGCCGCTTTCGTTGGTTTTTTTCACTACCATGCTGTTAATGTTCTTAAAAACGTATTCGCGCTCATCGTCGTTACTCAGGCGGTGTGTGGGTACGTTCTTCAATAACGGCTCCTCGTTCAGGTAATAACGTATCATATCCGGCACGTAGATGTACGTAGCCTTATCATCGGCCACACCGTTACCTATGGCGTTTACAATAGCTACATTGCCTTTGCGGTAGGCGCCCATCAGTCCGGCTACGCCCAGCACGCTGTTAGGGTTAAATACCAGCGGGTCTAAAAAGTCGTCGTCTACGCGGCGGTATATTACATCAACCTGCTGCAGTCCGGTGGTGGTTTTCATGTACACTTTGTGGTTGTTCACCACAAGGTCGCGGCCTTCAACCAGTTCAACACCCATTAAACGGGCAAGGGTGGTATGCTCAAAATAAGCCGAGTTATAAATACCCGGACTAAGCAAAACGATAGTAGGGTTGCTTATCTGCCTTGGCGAAAGTGAAAGCAGATTTTTATATAATATGGATGGATATTCGGTTACGCTGCGTACGCCGCAGTTGGGTAGCAGATCGGGAAACAGGCGTTTGGTTATTTCGCGGTTCTCCAGCATATAGCTTACGCCCGATGGGGTGCGCAGGTTATCTTCCAGCACATAAAAGGTGCCGTCGTGGTCGCGTATCAGGTCGATACCTGCAATGTGTACATAAACATCATAAGGTACGTTTAACTGGTACATTTCGCGTAAAAAGTGCGGGCACGAGTATACAATATCTATCGGCACAATACCATCTTTTACAATGAACTGGTTGTGGTAAATATCTTTAAGAAAATGGTTAAGCGCGGTAAGCCGTTGTTTAATGCCTTTCTCTACAAAATCCCATTCGGCAGCGGTTATCACCCGGGGGATGATATCAAACGGGAAGATCTTCTCGATACCCTCGCCGCTGTTGTACACGGTAAAGGTGATACCCTGGGTCATGAACAGGCGTTTGGCCAGTTCTTCTTTTTTATTCAAATCATCCGGCGATTCTTTGGCCAGGTATTCAATTACTTTCTGATAATGATCGCGTACGACGCTTTTTTCGTTGTACATCTCGTCCCATACGCCATTTATTAGATTGTATTTTTCAAAATGTTGCGATTTGTACATAAAAATCTCCTTAAATCAGTAAAAAAACAACTATTTGCCACTCAATATGTTTTTTGTAAATAGTGTTTGATTGCGTTTGTTTGTTTTCTTGGTAAATTATGAAAAATAATGATTAATTGATGCAAAATTTATATTAAAATAGAATAAATATCTTAATATTTTGAAAGGTTTAGTTTGAATAGCAATAATTATGGACAATTTTATAGAAATTGCATCTAAAACAGCCAAGTGAGCCTCAATGGTTTTTTTGGGCGAAATTAAAAGTGAATAGAAGGTGTTAAGCCTATTCTTTGTCCTGGCGGCCTTGTCGGGAATAAAACCCTCAATGAAACAAAAGCCCTAGGCTTTGGCTTAGGGCTTTTGTTGACTATTTGGAAGGCTTAATTGCCGAATACGTAGTTTATTGAAAAAACAAACCTGTTTGCGAAGCTGGCATCAAAGCTATTAGAGGTAGCCGGGGTGGTTCCCTTTGTATCCTGATGTGCATAGGTAATTCCTCCTAAAGCGGCGGTTAAGCCGAGGCGTTTAACCGGGAAGTAAACAAAGTCTAACCCAAGGCCTCCGGAATAGGTATTAGTAATACTTTCCGAATTACTTTGCTGGTTGCTGGCATATTCCTGGGTATATTTACCATGCTGATAGTTAAACATAGGGCCGGTGCGTACCCCAATTTTATTTTCATACAGAAAATACTTTCTAAGGTAAATGCCAGCGTTAAAGGCATTCGATTCCGTATTGCTCGGATAATTATTACTGCCATAGTCCTGCTTTGACCGGCCGTATCCTACAGAAAGTCCTAAGTCCAGATTGTCGGCAACAAAATAGCTGTAAGTTGGGGCAATTGAATAATTGGTTTGCTTGCCATGAACATTGGTCATAGCATTCGTAGAGTATTCCAGATACTTAGTGTCAGAACTTGAGGTGTTTACCCCAAAGCTAACGCCAAGCATTTGGCTGCCTTTTTCTGTTTGTGCTTTAACGGTGTTAATGGAGATGATTGACACGAATGCCAAAAGGAGTTTTTTGTACATGTAAATTGTTTAAAAGGTTTGTTAATTGATTTAGAAATCGGCTGTATGACCGGGATGCCCGCAACTGGTTTAATGCCTTTTTGTGGAAATAAGTGAATTAGATATAATCACCTTATAATGTGCCGATTAATTTTTAGCGTACGATATTTAATGCTTTTGCTTGCTTTTTTAAACGGAGCATGTACATTTGAAAATCATCAACCAATACGCCTGACATGAAATTTGCACTTTTTTTACCTGCACTATTATTAACAGCATCGGTTTATGCGCAAACAGATACCGCCGCTAAAACAACAGTCGCTATTGTAAAAGAAAATTTTAGTGATGATTGGGCCGACCTGCGCCATTACGAAGCCGACAATAAATTGTTGCCAGCCCCGGCACCCGGTGAAAAACGTGTGGTGTTTTTAGGAAGTTCGATCTTCGAATTCTGGAAAACACGCCTGCCCGAGTATTTTGAAGCGCATAAAAACTATATAGACAGGGGTATTGGCGGGCAGATAGCACCCCAGCTACTGCTCCGGTTTCAGCAGGATGTAATAGCTCTTAAGCCCAAAGCCGTAATTATACTGGCCGGGAGCAATGATATTGCAAGCACAACAGGGCATGTAACCAATGAGCGTATTTTGGATAATATTAAATCGATGGTAGAGCTATGCCGTGTACATAAAATTACACCTATACTATGTGCCTACGTACCCATTAATGAATACCCATGGCGTAAAGGGTTCCCGGCTGCCGAAAAAATAATAAGCCTGAATAAAGCAATAGCAGCTTATGCAGCTCAGAATAAATTGATCTTGCTGGACTACTACAGCCCACTGGTAGACGATAAGAAAGGAACCCGCGCCGACCTCACCATTGATGGCGTACACCCCAATGCCGCCGGGTATAAAATAATAGCTAAAGTAACAGACGAGGCCATTGCAAAAGCAATAAAATAAGCCGTAGTCCCCCCATCACAAAAGCTAAATACTGCGGGGTTCGCAAATAGGGCCAAAACGGGTATTCCCAAAAGGGGTATTTCCCCTTTTGGGGGCATAACATTTGCCTAATTTTATAAAAGTAATTAACATACTATCAGCACGTTGCTATGTATTTAATTGCTATTACCTAATCCAAACCTTATTAAATGAAAACTATGGCGATCTCTGCCGATGTAGCGGCAATTAAGCCGGACATTGCACTTGTGCCCGGCGCCCTTAAACCCAATATTGCCCCCGGCTATTATCAGGACATATTTACCGTTTATGCACAGATCAACTCGGCTGGTAATCTTTTCCCGGGCACTGAAAATATAAAAACCGGGACTTTGCCATTGGCAAAACCATCTAAACTACCACAAATTACACCCGGCATCCAAAAAAGGATAGATTGCCTGATGCAAACCATCAATAGCAATTATCCGATGTTGTTAGGGGAATATGCCGAAACAGAAACGTTAAGCGTACTTTCAAAAAAATATGGAGAGATTGCTGCCGGTACAATAGTGTTTGAGCGTATTACCAACCTGGCTACCATGTATTATGTGGTTATCAATATCCAGCTTGATGAAAATGGGGCCATAAATGTACTTAAGCCCGGGTTAGTAAATAATGCTAACCTGAACCCCAAGCCGGCTTTCAGGTAAAGGCAAAGAAGAAATCGTTAGCCATGACCATAGCGAAAGGCATTGGCGGGGCCATCCTATCTAAAGTGGGTGGATTTATAGGCGATATGATTGTGAATCACTTTTTCCCCGAAGAGGTGCCCGATTATTTCGACCAGGTTTACCAGGAGGTAGCCCGTATTGTAGACCAAAAGATAGATGCCAATACCATCCTCACCATAAACGGTGGCTTACATAACCTGATGAGCAAGCTGGAGAATGAATACATCCCGGCAAAACAAAATGCCGACCTGAATAATAAAAACGACAGGGATAAGTTATTTAACCTGCTGCAAAAGTACGATAACCTGTTTTTAACAGGGCCCGGTGGCATGCTGGGTTCATTGCAAGATGCAAAGCTTGCAAACGCAGGCCTTGGTGTATTTATGCTGGGTGCCGCCCTGCAGCTTGGTATTACACAGGAGATGGCCTTTGTTGACCCGGGTAATTATAACGAAAAGGAAAAGAAATGGAAATCGCCGCTTGAATCGAGCTATGGCAAACCTAAAACAGGTACCGTATCAAAAACAGCGAAACAGTTTGCAGATTTTGCCGACAAAACATGGGTATCCGTGCTTGATAAGCGCCGTAAGCAGGTTGGCAGTCAAAAATTTAGTAAACAGGTAGCCAGTGGCTATAACCCCAGGATAGGCACCATTTTTAAAACGGTTTGGATGGCGCGCCTTGTTGATTGCGGAGTGCCTACATCTATTGAAAGAGAGATAGGCCAGGATGAAAAGAAAGATAAAAACACTAATTACGAGGCCTTTAAGAGGGACGCTATCCCGCCATACATCAACCAGAAAATAACAGAGCTTACCGAGGATATGCTTAACCCGGCTTTGATAATAGCCGATTGGCGTAAGTTGATAGATACGCCGATAATTCTTTAATATACGGCGTTAAATACAGGGCACGGGCATTGGCCAAATGATGGAAACTGTTACCTTTAAATTATTAAAGCAACTACCTGTCCCCTTATATTATGAAAATAGCCACCTATAATGTTAATGGTATAAACGGCCGATTGCCTGTGCTGCTGCGCTGGCTGGAAGAAACCGCACCCGATGTTGCCTGCCTGCAGGAATTGAAAGCACCCGATGAAAAATTCCCCGAACAGGCTATTAAGGATGCGGGGTATAATGCGATATGGCATGGGCAAAAAAGCTGGAACGGTGTAGCTATACTTGCACGCAATTTAGATATTAAAGAAACCCAACGCGGCCTCCCGGGTGATCCTGACGATACCCATAGCCGCTACATTGAAGCCGAAGTAAACGGGATTACCATTGGCTGCCTGTACCTGCCAAATGGCAACCCGGCCCCCGGCCCAAAGTTTGAATATAAGCTGCGCTGGTTTGAACGTTTTACCGAACATGCTGCCGAACTTTTTGCATCGGGCAAACCGGTTGTGTTAACCGGCGATTATAACGCCATACCAACCGAACTGGATGCCTATAAAGCCGAACGCTGGGTAGAAGACGCCCTCTTTCGCCCGGAAACACGGGTGGCCTTTAAAGCACTGGTTGATCAGGGTTGGACGGATGCCATCCGCAAGCTTAACCCCGATAAGGTTATTTATACCTTTTGGGATTATTTTCGCAATGCCTACGGCCGTGATGCCGGTTTGCGGATAGATCACTTTTTATTGAGCCCAGATTTGGATAAACTACTTTTAGCCGCCGGGGTTGACCGCAACGTGCGCGGCTGGGAAAAAACCAGCGACCATGGCCCGGTGTGGGTAGAACTGGCAGATTTTTAGGTTTTTTAATCCAACTCTCCTTGCAGGCCCTCTTCTTCCAGGTCAAGGCGGTTTTCTACCTGGCGTATTATATCGTCATCAAATTTATCTTTGGTGCGAAACTGGTGCAGCTCTGCCCGCTGCTGCTCAATAATGGCTGATACGATGCTTCGGAAACGTGTTATCATTTTTTTGACTATCTTTTTTTGAGGCTCATTATAACATGATTCTGAATATAATTTCAATTTGTTTTTTAGCAGGTCGAGCTTGTTTTGCAGCAGCGGGTTGTTTTTAAGATCGAGCGGGTAGTTTTCACCTAACTCTTCAACAGCCCGCTCTAAAAGGGCTATCTCAATTTCCAATACCTGCTGATCATCAGTTTTATCCTCAGAAAGCGGTTCGGGCTTTAACCAGCGCACTATCATCGGTAAAGTAAGGCCCTGGCCAACCAGCGTAACTATTATGACAACAAAGGTTATAAACAGTATAAGGTTGCGATGTGGAAAAGGCTGATTGTTTAGCAGCAAAGGGATAGATAGGGCTGATGCCAGTGAAACAACGCCGCGCATGCCTGTCCAGCTTACTATAAGCGGGTTGCGCCACCCGGGCCTGCTTTGCGCCACCGTAATATATTGGCTGATAAAACGTGTAAACCAGGCAGAAAATAAGCCAGCAAACAGCCTTATTACAATAACAACAGCCGTGATGATGAGCGCTATTTTAAGGGCGTTGGCTAATGATACGTTTTTTAAACCCGCAACAATTTCGGTAACCTGCAGGCCTATCAGGAAAAAGATAACCGCATTAATAATAAACACAAGAGATGGCCAAACTGCGTTTGATTTTAGCCGGCTGCTATGGGTTAAAACAAAATGGTTTCTGTATGATATAAACAGGCCACCACTTACCACAGCCAGCACACCCGATGAATGCAGTTCTTCTGCAATGATATAGATGATATATGGCAGCACCAGCGAAAACGCGATGTCGAGGTTTGAATTGGTGGGCAGCCAGCGGTAAATAGCATAAAATATCAACCCCAAAACCAGCCCGATGGCGATCCCCGAAAACGTAACCATTAAAAAGCCACCTGCGGCATTGTACCAGGCAAAATTACTGCTGATGATAGCTGCCAGTGCAAACCTGAATATGGTTAAACTGCTTGCATCGTTCAGCAGGCTTTCGCCTTCTAAAATGGCTACTATCCCCTTGGGCATTTTTATAAAACGTAACACTGACGTTGCCGCCGCAGCATCGGGCGGGGAAATAATAGCGCCAAGCAAAAAGCCCTGCGCCAACGAAAAACCGGGGATAAGCAAATGGCTTACTATAGCCACGGCCGTTGCCGTGAGTAAAACATAACCCAAGGCCATAACGGTAATAATGCGGCGCCATTTCCAAAGGGCTTTCCATGACGTGTTTTGAGCGGCATCGTACAATACCGGCGGTAATATCACCAGGAACACCAGGTTTGGGTCGATGTGCATATTGGGGATGCCGGGTATAAAACTGCAGGCCAAACCAGCTATCACCAAAAAAATAGGATATGCTATTTTTAATTTATTGGCCACCACAACCAGGAAAGAAACGCTGAGAATAAGCCCCAGGCATACCAGCAATATTTCGTGCATTAAAAACGGCTTTATATGTTTACTGCAATATAAGATAAAAAACATTAGGTGTAATAGCCGACAGTTTATCCGGGCGGGCTTAATCTTATCGAAAAGCGTATGGGTAAATCGGTATTATTTATTATTCTTGGAGTTATAACATCCAAACAACAAATGACCGAGAAAAAGGTAAGCCCCGAAATTCTAAAAACCAAACAGCACTTCGAGATCCTGGACAGCTTAAGGGGCGTTGCCGCCTTGTCTGTTGTTGCCTTCCATTTTATGGAAGTGGCTTATTCGGATTACAGCCAAAACTTTATAGCGCATGGCTTCCTGGCGGTCGATTTCTTTTTCTGTCTGTCCGGCTTTGTTATAGGCTATGCTTATGATGACAGGATTGGCAAAATGGGCGTTATGGAGTTTTTTAAGTCGAGGATCATCAGGCTGCACCCATTGGTTATTTTCGGCTCGGTATTGGGTTTGCTGGCTTTTTTGTTTGATCCTTTTGTTAGCCCGGTAGGGTACAGCGTAAGTAAAACCTTGTTGATCTTTGCATGTTCCATATTCCTTATCCCCTTCCCGGTAATGCCAGAGCGGGTTTTTAACCAGTTTGGTTTAAATGCCCCGGCGTGGTCGTTGTTTTGGGAGTATGTGGCTAATATTTTTTACGCTTTTATATTGTTCCGCTTAAAACGCGGCTGGCTTTTTTTATTAACCATAATTGCAGCTGTGGTACTTTGTTTTGTTACCTACCATGCAGGCAATATTATGGGCGGCTGGGGCAAGGGTAACTTTTGGGATGGCTGCGCGCGCATCAGTTATTCGTTTTTAGCGGGGCTGTTTATTTACCGCAGGGGCTTTATCATTAAAAATAAATTGGGCTTTATGGGCATAGCAGTATTGCTTATGCTGGCCTTTTTAATGCCCTTTACCAAATGGAACTGGGTAACCGAGCCATTGGTTGTTTTACTTTATTTCCCGTTATTGGTGGCGTTGGGTGCCGGGGCAACACTTGCGCCGGGGCTAAAAAAGCTTTATGTGTTTTCGGGCAATATCTCATACCCCCTATACATGACCCACTATGCTGTAATATGGATGTTTGCCAACTATTATGTAGCTCATAAGCCGGGCCCCGGGCAACTGGCTGTTATTATTATAATTAGTATGGTGCTTTTGGTTGGCCTGGCATATTTGGTAATGGTATTTTATGATATCCCGGTACGTAAATATTTAAGCGCGAAAAGAAAACAGGACCTAAGTAAAAAATAATATGCGATTTTCTGTAAATCATCGTTAAGTAACTTGTTATTCATACATTGCATTAATGACCCACTACCTTACCCTTTTAAAAGACTGGATAATTGCCTTAGGCGATAAACACGATGTAGACCCCCTGTTGCTGGGCTGCCTTTATTTAGTGAGTAAACTATCCTTTTTTACTTTTATAGGGCTGCTGTTAAGAAATTTACGGGCAAAGAAACCTATTATTACCGTTGTGCTATTTGCGGCAGTAAGCTTTAGCCTGCCCTATATGTACCTGATCATCGCCGGGCGTAATATCCCGGTATGGGTGTATGCTTTTATTGCATGCATGTTTATTTATGGCGGGTATTCTATCTGGAAAAAGGTTACCGAAAAGCCTGCATTTGCAGGTTCCTGATCCAGTAACAGAGAAACTATTAAGTTTTCTTTTAGTGTCGACAATGTTTCAGATGGAAAACTTTTTATAGAAAAGTTTGACAATGCGCATTGGTGTTCTAAACAACAGAGCCTAATAGCACGATTTTACCTTTTACCGTATTCTTTATCTGTAACCGGCTCCAACCAATCAACCGGCGAACCGTTTAGCTTTTCCTGTATGGCAATGTGGCTCATGGCTGTGGTGGCCGATGCCCCGTGCCAGTGCTTTTCATTTGGTGCAAACCATACTACATCGCCCTGGCTAATCTCTTCTATAGGCCCACCTTCGCGCTGTACACGGCCGCTGCCGGCAGTAACAATAAGGGTTTGGCCAAGCGGATGGGTATGCCATGCGGTACGTGCGCCCGGTTCAAAAGTAACAAGTGCCATGGCCACGCGGGCCGGATCTGGCGGTGAAAAAAGCGGATCGATGCGTACTGTTCCTGTAAAATATTCTGCGGGGCCCTTGCCTGATGGCTGTGAGCCAATACGTTTAATTTCCATACATCTATTTTGATATTCAAAGATATAGATAGGTAACAACAAGGCGCACGCATTGTTATCTGTTACTATTATATTTTCTCAAACACCTTTCCCGGGTTTATTAAGTGTACCTTACTCCAATTGGAAATCATATTTAACGAACTCATCGACAGTTACCTGGCAACAAACATCGGTACGGTGAAAAACTTTGTCAGCAAAGCACTGGCGGCGCATTTGGTAAATAACATTACCACGCTGCATGCCGGCGATAAACTGCTTGCTGCCGGGACTGGTAACGACCCTTTGGTTAGCCATAATAAACTGATACGAAGCGATAAGATCTACTGGTTAGACCGCATCCACAACGATATTCATGAAAACGACTTTTTCGACCTGATGGACCGCTTTGTGAGTTACCTGAACACCAGCTGTTATACAGGCATCACCGGATACGAGTTTCATTACACACTTTACGAAAAGGGGAGTTTTTATAAACGCCACATTGATAATTTTAAGCAGAACGGCACCAGGGCATTCTCCATGATCATTTATTTAAATGCCAAAGTTGATGGAGGGTCGCTGCGTATTTACCAGGAAAGCGGGTCGCAGGATATTTCACCAAATGCGGGCAAAAGCGTGTTTTTTAAAAGTACAGAGCTGGAGCATGAGGTTTTGGTAACCCATTTACCAAGAATGAGCATTACCGGCTGGCTAAAGGTAAAGGCCAACTAACAGCCTGTATGCTAAAACATTGCCGGTAGCTACACTGTTACAAATCAGATGCTGTAGCATTGCCGGGAATGATTAAATTTGAGTAAAGCCTTTTATGATGAGCCAGATAAAAAAAGAAGACATTAAACAGGAAGTTTTTGACCTGTATGATGATTATGCGCACAGCCGCCTTAACAGGCGCGCATTTATGGAAAAGCTCTCCTTGTATGCAGTGGGCGGCTTAACCGTGCCCGCTTTGATGAGTTTTCTGATGCCCGATTATAAGGAGAACATTCAGGTTAAGGCAGATGACCCGCGTTTAAAATCAGAGTATATTACTTACCCATCGCCAAAAGGTGGCGGGGATATTAAAGGGTTATTATCAAAACCGGATGATGCAAAAGGCAAACTTGGCGGCATCATTGTGGTTCATGAGAACCGGGGGCTGAACCCCTATATTGAAGATGTGGCAAGGCGCGCAGCCCTGGCCGGGTTTATCTCTCTTGCACCAGATGCTTTAACCCCGCTTGGCGGCTACCCGGGAAATGATGATAAGGGCCGCGAAATGCAGGCCACCCGCGATAAAGGAGAAATGGAACAAAATTTTATAGACGCATACAACTACCTTAAAAATCATAAAGACTGTAATGGCAAAGTTGGTGTTGTAGGCTTTTGCTATGGCGGCGGCATTGCCAATATGATGGCCGTTCGCATCCCCGACCTGGCAGCGGCTGTTCCTTTTTATGGAAGCCAACCCGCGGTAGAAGATGTACCAAAAATTAAAGCGCCGTTACTATTGCATTATGCATCGCTTGATACCCGCATTACCGCGGGCTGGCCTACTTACGAAGTCGCGCTTAAAGCAAATAACAAAAAATATCAGGCGTTTATTTATGAGGGCGCCAACCACGGTTTCCATAACGACACCACGCCACGGTACGACAAAGCCGCCGCAGAGCTTGCCTGGAAACGCACCATTGATTTTTTTAAAGAGAATTTGAAAGGTTAATAAACCAGTATGCTATAAAGGATAAGCAATGCTTATTGCATCTGGAGGCTGTATTAGTTATTTTCGGCGAAATATAATTTTAGATGGAAGAACAACTAAGAGGCTTAATTACAGGGTTAAAGGAAAACTCGGTAACTTTTAATGATGTTATTGATTTTATCCAGGCGCGTTACTGGCACCAACCAACCGCATTTAAAAATGGCGAAGCGTATAACGAGGCAACACAAAACCAGGGTAGTGCTAAAGTATTTGCCTTTGCCCGGCTCAATAATTTAAGTGCAGAAGATACGCTTTCCCTGTTTGCCGAACATTACCTGTCGGTGCTGGAGAACCCCAATGCCGCAGATCATCAAAATATAAGGCAATTTATGGCACATGGATGGCCGGGCGTAGTTTTTGAGGGAGAAGCCTTGATGGTGAAGTAACAAATCTCAGATTCCGACGCTTTTTACCATTTATGGTGAAAACAGCTTAACATTTGTAGGCATCCGTTTAGCTTATAATTTCGGGTTATAATTATAGTAAAAACTGTATTTATAAAAAGGGGCTCCAATTGAAAAATCAGAGGCCCTTTTTTATTTGAATAATCCGCAAGGGTTAAAAGCGGGTATGGTTTTTATATTTATTTCTGATATCGTTACGAAGGCACATGGCAAAAATGATCATGGCAAAAATAATTAAAAGAGTTACTATAAGCACCATTATAGACGATGTACAACAGGCCAGGATGTGATAGAATAAATAGCCAAATAAGCCAATGCCGGTTGTTAGTAATATTGCAATAAAAATATACAACAATAATGCTTTTAATTTAGGGGTCATAAGGTTAAATATAATGGGATCGCACCTGCAATCTATTACAATACGAACCGGGCATTAAAAACGCTACTATAGTGCAAAAATCTTTGCTGTACATAAAGTGTACAAAAACATTCAAATAATAATTGAATTATTCTGCTTATAATTATATGCAGTAATTATTCAAACCTTATCTATTTAAATAATGAATCCTGAGATGGTTTTGCCCTCGCCTCATGAAACGGGGAAGCTAAAAATTAAACAGTTAAAAAGATTTTGGCAGGCAACCCAGCTTAATCATAACGGCAGGGCAGATACGGTATTGCAGGATGAATGGCAACTCAATAAAGTACTGTTAGGGGCTCTTAGCTTAGGCCTCGAACAAACGATTATCCACATCTACCAAAACGCCCCTTCATTTGAGGCTTTTGAAGATTGGATATTTGATACTGCAGGCATGCCCGATAGCAACACCGTGGACCGTTTTAACAGGATATTTGATGGTGGCGTGGCCGAAACCGAATCTGTTGACCCTATTCTTTCTGTGGATGATTTGATCTTCTTTGAAACAAATGGTTACGTGGTAATAAAGAATGCAGTACCGGAAGATGACTGCAAACAAGCCATTAACATCATTTGCGATTTTTTGGGAATTAAGCATGATCAGCCTGATACATGGTATCAGCCCAATGCTGCCCGACAGGGTATTATGGTGCAGCTTTTTCAGCATCCTTTATTGACCAAAAACCGCAGCTCGGATAAGATACGCGGGGCGTTTGAGCAACTGTGGCAAACAAAGAATATTTGGATGAATAACGACCGGGTGGGTTTTAACCCGCCGGAAACAGAAAGCTGGAAATTCCCGGGCCCGGACCTTCATTGGGACTGTAGCCTCGAACTTCCAATTCCCTTTGGCTTGCAGGGTATTTTATATCTTAGTGATACAGCAGCTAACCAGGGCGCTTTTACATTGGTTCCCGGGTTTCAGCATCGTATAGAAAGTTGGCTTAACTCGTTGCCGGCCGGTGCCGACCCGCGACAGCAGGACCTGCATGCACTTGGCAGCAAGCCCCTTACAGGCAAAACAGGCGATTTCATTATATGGCAACAGGCGCTGCTGCACGGAAGCAGCCCCAACACCTCAACACAGCCACGCTTTGTACAATATATCAATTATCAACCCGTAAGCTTTACAGAATATACGAATTGGCGATAGATGGCTTTATGCCAAATGGTTGAACCAAAAACACTGCCCGACCTCCTTATACTTTTATACATCCGCTTAAAAGCGAGTTAATAATGCCACTGAAATATTAATATCAAACCAACCAGACAGTAATGGGTTGTATGTAAATAACGCAATCCATGCAGTATTTCAAAGAGATCAATAATTTTTTGAGTAGTTCGTCTTTTTTCTATACCATTGCCATTGGCCTGGATAGTCATTATAGCTATGTGAGTGATAATTACAATCGCAACTTTGCGCTATCAGAAAAATCATTGCTGGGCAAGCATTTCTCTACTACCCTGCATCCCGATGATATCGCAATCTGCGCTGAGGCGGGCATCAAGTGCTTTCAAAAGCCGGGCATTCTTATTCCTGCAACATTGCGCAAGCATGATGGTAAAGGAGGCTTTGTTATTACCCAATGGGAAATGCAGGGGATATTTAGTGAGAAACATGAACCCGAGGGTATTTTTTGCATTGGCTATAATATCACCGAACTGGTTTCCGCTCAAACCGAAATTGAAACTAAAAACATGAAGCTATCCGAAATTAGCTTTATACAATCACATGGGGTAAGGAAACCTTTAGCCAATATTATAGGCATCTCCTATCTTTTAGCAGATATGGAAGTTAGTCCGGATGTGCGGCAACTCCATGACAAACTCATTACCAGCGCAAATGAACTTGATATGGTAATTAAAGAAATTGCCCGTAAAGCGGAATAAGTATCACACCCGGTTAGTATCACAAATACAGTCTCACCTGAGTATATTACTCATCGCGCAGGGTTTTTACAGGGTTTGTAAGCGCCGCCTTATAGGTAAGATAAATAGTTGCCGAAAATGATATAAGCATTAATATTACAACCGGCACTACAAATTGCCACCAGGTTATTTGTACTTTAAATGCGTAGCCTTGCAGCCATTGATAAATAAGTACCCCTGCTACAGGCAAGGCAACCACACTTGCCGCGAGTATAAGCTTTAACAGATCGTTTGTTAAAAGTTGTATAATGCTTTGGGCCGATGCACCCAATACCTTACGAACGCCGATCTCCTTTTTGCGCCTGGCCGTTGAGTAGGCTGTTAAACCAAACAGGCCCAGGCTGGCAATTACTATCGCCATAGATGAGAAGAGCATAAACACCTGCCCGAAATGTATATCCTGCTCGTATTGCTTGGCATAAAAATCATCCAGGAAAAAATAATCAAAGGATGAATCAGGAAAAAAATCAGTCCATAACTTACTGAGGTTTTGATTAGAGGCCTCCATTTGCGCCTGGTCTATCTGCACAGATATATACTTAAGCGGCACCCAGGTAAGCTTAGGGTCCATAAAAAGTACGGTTGCGGTATAGGCTTCTTTTAATGATTGCTGGTGATAATCCTTTACCACCCCAATTACCTCATTGGGTTCTTTATCTAAAGATTCTATCCATATTTTTTTACCAACAGCATCCTGGGGCGATTTAAACCCGAATTGTTTAACCGCAGCTTCGTTAAGTATCACTTTTGTGGAGTCGCCGGTATTGGCGTTATCGTAACTCCGGCCTGTAATAAGCTGTAATTGATACATCTTCATAAAATCGAAATCAACCCGCAACATCTCGTAAGTCCGTTCGTCAGATTTTGAGGTGCCGTATCTGCGGCAGGCGGCCGCCATACCAACCCGTTTGCCGGGTACCGCTCCCGATACGCTAATTGCCTTTACGCCCGCAACATTCGTAGCGCTATTTTTAAAGCTGTTAACTTTTTGTATGTAATTATCTGTATTGGAGGGGGCTTTAATAACTACAGTCTGTTTTAAGTTTATCCCGGTTTGCTGGCTGCTCATATACGATAGCTGCCTGTAAACAGCAAACGTGCCTGCCAGCAACAGCAGTGATGCCGCGAATTGGAAAGACACCATTGCCTTACGCAACCACACGCCACTTTTTGAAAACGCAAACCGGCCTTTGAGCACCTTAATAGGTTGCAACCTTGACAGTACAGTTGCGGGGTAAACGCCAGATAACAATATGCTGCCCATAAAAACAAGGGCAACTTTGATAAGCAGGTTGCCATCTACCAATAAACGGTAGGTTTGGGTATCGCCCGATATTTGCTGCAGCAGGTAGCTGATAAATATTACCAGCAAAGCAGCAACGCCAAGTGATATCAGGTTGATGATAAATGATTCTATAAAAAATTGAAGGATGAGTTGAGAGGTATGAGCCCCGTTAACTTTTCTAATCCCTATCTCGCGCGCCCTGTCAACAGATTTTGTAGTAGCCAGGTTAATATAGTTGATACAGGCAATAAGCAAGATGCCGTACGCCATTATTGCCAGGAAGTTTACAGCCCGCCTGTTGCCCTTCGTTTCCATTTCATAAGGTTTCGCAGTATTCAGGTGGATCTCGGCAAGGGGCACCAGTTTTACACTCCATTTAAGTTCCTTTAAAGGGGCCTCTGTTTTAAAACGCTCGGCAAGCGCCGGAAATTTTTGTTCGATGCTGGCTGCTGTTGCACCCGGCTTGAGTTTTAAAAGGTATAATTTTCATGCTGGTACCAAAATTCTTTGATCCAGGCAGGTGATGTGGCCCACGATACCAGCATATTAAATTGCAGCGTTGAATTAGCCGGCAGATCTTTAAATACACCGGTAACCATACAGTTGTAACTGTTAAACCTCGACGATAACTGCATCATTTTCCCCATGGCAGCATCTGCATTGCCAAAGTATTTTTTTGCCTCGGATGCTGATATGACCACGCTGTTAACATCTTTTAATGCCGATGACGCATCGCCTTTAAGCAGCGGTAGCCCGAAAAAAGAAACAAAATTACTATCGGCAAAACACACGCGCTGCTCGCGGTATTTTACATTTCGGTAGCGCACTACACGTTCGTTATCATTCCAGCTAATGCGGGCATAACTGGCTATCCCCGGCAGGTTATCATACATGGCCTTTGCATAACCGTTGGTGGCAGTTGCCCAGCTATCGGTAAGCTCCCCCGACCTGTAAAACTGGCTTTCCACACGGTAAATGTTGTTACCGCCGGGGTACATTTTATCAAAACTCTTCTCGAAATGTACGTATGCGCTTATCACAATAAATGCGGCAAGCCCTAAACTTAAACCAACCACATTAATTAATGTGTAAGACCTGTTTTTGATCAGATTGCGATAGGTAACCAGAAGCAGATTGCGTAGCATAGCGTGCGTTTTTTCGCTAATCTAACGATTTAGGTTTTCAGATAAACGCGAAAAAGCCTCAAACTTTTCTCTTTAGGGCTTTTTGTAGTAATTGTATATCTATGATAACCGGCATGTAGCAACTGCAATGCATATTCATTATACTTAACTACATATTATTGCACATAGTTGTTATCCTGTATAAGTGTCAGCACAACTTTACAAGCCGTTACTTTCTCCCAGCGCGCTATCAACCAGGCAATAAAGCTCAACGTGAAGATATCGTTATTTTCAGCATTATCAGATAGGGTTAAAACCTCCCTTCTATACGCCGAATCAAAAGCCACATCGGGTTTTAGCAGATATTTTTCAACCAACCTCAGATATGATAGCACGCGTTCTTCAGACGTTTTCAGCAGATACTTCTTATATCTACGCCGGAAGCTGGTTATACGGGACATGGCAAGCTCGATGTTGGAGAACTGTGCATGGGCCAGAATTTCCATCAGATTTTTTCGAATGGTCCATAACATGCCCATTCTTTTTTCGTACCAGGCATCGGTGCGCGTTAGTAATTTCAGCTGTTTCAAACTTTCCCGGTCATTACCCAGGGCTAAAAACATGGTCAGGCATATTCGTAAATCCTCTACATCTTCCGGCTTAGACGTATGCTTTGTATGGGAGAGTGACTCCTGCAATAGCAGGATCGCATCGCCGGCAAAGCCCGTAAAGAACAGGTTGAGCGCAGATAGTAACTGATAGCGTAAATAAAACAATGTATAATAACGATTGTCCGTCACCATTAGCTCCATCATTTCCTTAAGATAAGATGCACTCTTTGCAAAATCTTTTCGCCGTAAATGAAAGTTGGCCAAATAATACAGGATGGATATATGGTAAAAAAGATAAGCCGGCTTTTTATCCGCCTGGTTTATAAATTGATTCGTCCGGGTGATATAACGCTCTATCAACCCATAATTCTGCTGTATCGCCGCGTATTCATTCGCAATGAAAAGAATTTGATAAATGGACTTATAGGTCATCAGGTCCTGTTCGGAAATTTTGTATTTCCGGATCGTCGTTAGCACCAGGGTGGTTAAATTAACGATCTTCCCTTTCAGGTGTATCTCCTGCAGTTCCTGCCTTAAAAAGGCGTAGGCCATATTGAGTTTGGCCTCGCGTACCATATGCGCCTGGTTCCCCAAAAAGCGCGAGGTCAAACTATCAAGGTCTTCAGCTCCCGGCAGATGGGCATACTGCAGTTTTAACAGCAAAATCTCGTTCAATAGGTTAAACTGCTCCAAATGTTCGGCCAACCGCTCGGCCTTATCTAAACATTTAAATGCTATCTTAAGTACATCATTTTCTAATAAAAAACGCCCTACTACCACCAGGCGCAACGCCTCATAGGTTTCAGAACTGTTGCTTTCAAAGGCTTTCTGAGATAAAAACAGCAGTAAATTATCCTGCAGCCTTTTACGTAAAGCATAGTATGCATCATTGTTTTTCTCCGGTTCGTAAAGCTTGTTTAAGCCATTTATATCGTCAGTTTCTATCAAATCAAGTAACTGCAAATTTTTCACATCGCCCCTTTTGTTTTTCCGCTGTAAAAACTTCCTGAAAAGCCTCTTATCAACAGTATTGAGTAATTTAATTAACTCCTGAATTGAGTCCATAAGGATATATTATATGTATATAAAAGTATGATTTTCAGAAAACATATCGTCAGTAATTTCCAAATTCTGCTTTTTCCAGGTCTGTTATACAACCGACATTTGCTTTCATATTAATTACTAAAACAAAAAACATGGAATCGCTACAACACACAAAAGAAGAAAATTCACCTATCATCAAACATGGTGATAATGTTAGAAACCCGTTTAAACCAACAGCCGCATTTATAGGGGCCTCCTGGTTTGCCTTATTAACAGGAGTGGTGGGATATTGCATCGGCTTATGGAATGCAAGCATGGAGTTGAACGAAAAAGGCTATTATTTCACCATTTTATTATTTGGCTTATTTGCCGTGATCTCTGTACAAAAAAGCGTCAGGGACCGGGCAGAAGGACTTGCAGTTACGGATCTGTACTATGGCCTAAGCTGGTTTGCTACTATCGCGGCAATGGTACTGTTAACGATTGGCCTGTGGAATGCCGGTCTCGCCCGAAGTGAAAAAGGCTTTTACGCCATGGCATTCTGCCTAAGCATGTTTTCGGCCATTGCCGTACAAAAGAATACCCGCGACGCAAAGCTGATCGACGATAAAGAGCTGTAACGTAGCGGTTACCACCCCGCAGTTCCTTGCCTGGCAAGCCTGCGGGGTTTATTATTATAAGTAGCCAATGGCTATTGGTTTATTTTTAGACTATAGCCATCGTTAAACCCTGTAAAGTCTGTTTTTAACCGCCTGGATAAAACGTTAAGCGTTTCGCCATCCCTGTGTACTTCGAGATAGTGAAAATCCGGTTTATAATCTCCGGAGATATCAGGCATTTGCACGGTTTTAGCCCGCAGTGGCTGATGAAGGCCGCCACCCCCGCCAATTACAAGGAAATTTTTCCCCTGGATCTTAAAGTTCTCAAAGTTGTGTGAATGACCCGAAAGGAACAGCACCGCTTTTTTTGATTTAATGAACGGCGGCACAAAGTTTTGCCTTACAGCTTCTGAAGGGTTTACGATGGTGCTGTTGGTATATGGCGAATGATGGCATCCAACAATGATCAGTTTTATTGCCGGGTCGGTATCCAGTGCATTTAATTTAGCCTCATACCACTCGTTTTGCCGGGCAATCTCCGTTACTGACATTGTCGCGAAATTAGAATTTAATAATATTACTGCTACTGAGTCAACAACCTCTGTATAACCGGTGGGATCGTAAGCGGGAAAGCGTTTTTTAAAATTTCGTGTTCCTTTTTTAGAATTGAACATTACTTCGTGGTTCCCCAATGTGGCATAAACGGGGATAGAATCCTTAACTAACTGGCTAATGTAATTATCGATATTTTTCCAGGCCTTTTTGCTTTTGCCAAGCGAAACAACATCACCCAAAATAAAAAAAGCTTTTGGGCGCAGGCTATCCACATCCTTAAATATCATTTTTGTTGCCAGTAAATTATGATTGGGTTTGAGCCAAATCTTTTCTACCCACATTGGTTCCTGCGTATCGCTGGCAAAAGCGATAACCTGGTTTTTATTTTGCGCGGTTACTATCGGCACAAAACCCATTAGTAATATGCATAGGCACAAGAGGCGTCTCATGCATTAAGAACGCAAATTTCAGAAGGTTAGTTTTAGGAGGACTAATGATGTTGCTACTTGTAATAATTGCTACCGAAAGAATAATTTTGCAACTGCGGGCTTCTTAAACGTTATTTTTAACTATAGCTAATTATATATCAATTTTAAACAAATTAGCAGCGCATTCCGTACAAATACCTACATCTATAAAATCAAACGGCCTTGTCTGCCATATTAAACAGTCCGTTATTACTAGCCTATGATAAAAAAAATAAATACGGTTTGGCTTAGGCTTATAGGTGATTCGTCAAGTTTTTCATTAGAAAGCAGGATATTTCACTCCATTAGTGTTGGTTTAAGTATACTGGCTATTTTTTATGTGCCGTATAATCTTTTTGCCGGGCTTTATGTCGCTTCTTTATCCAGTTTGCTATTAAGCCTGTTTTTTTATTACGAGTACTATAATTCCCGCTTTAATAACAAACCGCACAGCAACATTTTATTTGGGGTAATAGGGATAATTGTTTTCTCTTTTAATTACTTTGCTAATTCGGGTATTAATGGCTCAACTGATATTATATGGCCAGCATACCTTTTGCTGATATTTGCTATTTCCCCTTATCGGCAGCATCTGGCCTGGTTAATAGTATATATCATTGGTTTTCTGGCGTTGCATCTTGTTGCATACTATTATCCAGCGTTAGTCAAACATCCATTTAATGCGGGCAAGGGCGAGTTGATAGACAGGATTACGGCGTTCCCGTTACCGGTGATAGCAATTTATATCGTTATTAAATATATCCGCAAAAGCTACGATAAAGAACGTATAGCAGTTGAGGAAAAGGCCATAGCTATTGAAGTGCAGAATCAACACATATTACTTCAAAAAGAGCAACTCGAAAAAAGCGATATCGAAAGGAACAAGTTAATGTCCATCATATCGCATGATATGCGCACACCACTTATTAACATACAAAGTTACCTGCAATTGCTTAACGAAAATGAATTGGACGGCCCGCTGAGGGCGGGAATAGAGCAGGAATTACTTGCTTCAACTAACAGCACAATAGATATGCTTACCAATTTACTGCAATGGTCTAAATCGCAAATGGAGGGGCCTGCTGTTAATTTGGTGTCGGCAAGCCTGCTTGATATAATAAAAAGCACATTGGATATGGGCAAAATACAAGCTAATAAAAAAGATATCACCCTAAACTATACTATTAGCCCGTCGCTAATAGTAATTGCCGACATGAATATGCTGCAACTGGTGGTACGTAACCTTGTTAGCAATGCCATTAAATTTACCCCCAAAGGTGGTATCATTAATATAGATGCACAGTTAGTGCAGCACGAATGTAAGATAACGGTTAGTGATAACGGCAAAGGCATAGACCCAGGCAAGCAGGATGAAATATTTTCTATTAATACCGAGCCAGGCTTTGGTACAAACAACGAAAAGGGGGTTGGTTTGGGCCTGCTTTTATGTAAAGAATTCATTGAGCGCCAAGGCGGCAGGATAGGTTTTGAAAGCGTACCTGGCCGGGGTTCCAGTTTTTTTATTTTTATACCGGCAAGAGCGAATGTTGATTAATTGGAATGGCCAAAAAACAAAAAAGCCTCAAATCTTTCGATTTAAGGCTTTTTACTTCTGAGGTAGCGGGAGCAGGACTCGAACCTACGACCTTCGGGTTATGAGCCCGACGAGCTACCAACTGCTCCATCCCGCACTATCTTTTTGGTATATTACATAACGGGCATAACTCCGAAATGTTTGTTCCAATTGTCAAAAAAGCAATTTGCTGTTCCTTTTAATTGGACTGCAAAGATATAATTCGTTTCTTTGCAGTCCAAATAATATTTTAATTATTTTTTTATGGCGCATAAGGCAGGTTTTGTAAGTATAATTGGTAAGCCCAACGCGGGTAAGTCAACCCTTATGAACGCATTGGTGGGCGAAAAAATGTCAATCATTACCCCAAAGGCGCAAACCACCCGCCACCGTATCCTGGGGATTGTTAATACTGACGACTATCAAATCGTGTTTTCTGATACCCCCGGTATCATAAAACCACACTATGCATTGCACGAAAGTATGATGCACCAGGTTGATGGCTCTATTGTAGATGCCGACCTGATTTTGCTGGTTACCGATATCCACGAGGAGTTTAACGAAGAAGATGTTGTTAAAAAACTGGCAGGCTCCACCGCCCCGCTGGTTGTTCTGATCAATAAAATAGATCTATCGAGCGAAGAAGAAGTAAAAGAGAAAGTGGATTACTGGCAGGAAAAATTAAACCCTAAAGCCATCTACGCCATATCTGCCCTGCATGATCATAATATAAAAGCCGTAATGGATTTTGTATTGGATAGCCTGCCTGAGCACCCCGCTTATTACGAGAAGGATGCCCTGACAGACAGGAACGACCGCTTCTTTGCGTCAGAGATGATCCGCGCGCAGATCTTTAAACAATACAAAAAAGAGATCCCATACAGCACCGAGGTTATTGTTACCGCTTTTGTTGAAGGCGAAAAGCTGCACCGCATCAGCGCCGAAATTATTGTGGAGCGCGATTCGCAGAAGAATATCATCATAGGCACCAAAGGGGAAATGCTGAAAATTGTAGGCACGTACGCCCGCAGGGATATGGAAGACTTTTTCCAGAAGAAGATCTTCCTGGAGATGTTTGTTAAGGTTATCCCCGACTGGCGCAGCAAAAAAAATTACCTGAAAAAATTCGGGTACGAATAACAAATAATTACGATTTACGAATTACGATTTTAGATTTATGCTGATCGGATTTGTAAATTAGCATATGGATTTTAGGCGCGATAAATCGTAAATCTAAAATCTGCAATCTAAAATTGAAATGAGTAATATAGTAGCTATAGTAGGCAGGCCAAACGTTGGCAAATCCACTTTATACAACCGTTTAACCGAAAGCCGTAAAGCTATTGTTGACGATTTTAGCGGCGTAACCCGCGACAGGCATTACGGTACATCCGAGTGGATAGATAAAAAATTCACAATTATTGATACCGGCGGCTATGTAGCCAATTCCGAAGAACTTTTTGAAGTTGCCATCCGCGAGCAAGTGCTTATTGCCATTGAGGAAGCCACCGTTATTTTGTTTATGGTTGATGTTACTACCGGCATTACCGACCTTGACGACGAAATAGCCAACATCCTTCGTAAAGGCAAAAAGCCTGTTTTTGTTGTAGTAAACAAACTGGATAACAACGCCAACCTTGCCGATGCGACTGAGTTTTACAGCCTTGGTTTAGGCGAGATCTACACCATATCGTCTATGACTGGCTCTGGTACAGGCGAGCTGCTTGACGATGTTGTTAAACATTTTGAGGATGTACCGTTTGAAGAGAACGAACGCCCTAAATATGCTATTATTGGCCGCCCTAACGTTGGTAAATCATCTATCATAAACGCGCTTATTGGCGAGGAACGTAACATCGTTACCCCTATTGCCGGTACCACTCGCGATTCTATCCACATCCATTATAACCAATACGGTCATGATTTTATGCTGATAGATACCGCCGGGATGCGTAAAAAAACCAAGGTAAAAGAGAATATTGAATTTTACTCGGTTATGCGTACCATCAAGGCTTTGGAAGAAGCGGATGTGGTGATCATTATGATTGATGCCGTAGAAGGACTTGAAGCACAGGATGTAAACCTTTTCCACCTGGCCGAAAAGAACAAGAAAGGCATCGTTATCGTAGTGAACAAATGGGACCTGATAGAAAAGAACAACAAAACCGTAAAGGTATTTGAAGAAACCATTCGCCAAAAGATAGCACCGTTTACCGATGTGCCGGTTGTGTTTACATCCGTTACCGAAAAGCAACGCGTATTAAGGGTAATTGAAACAGCCAACCAGGTTTACGCCAACAGGGCCCGCAAGATCCCTACCAGCAAGCTGAACGAGGTGATGCTGCCGATCATTGAAAAATATCCGCCACCATCACTTAAAGGCAAGTACGTAAAAATTAAATACATTACGCAAATAGCCGGTACATCACCGATGTTCGCTTTCTTCTGTAACCTGCCGCAGTATGTAAAAGAACCATACTACCGCTTTATAGAAAACCAGCTACGCCAGAACTTTGAGTTTTCGGGCGCGCCAATACAGGTTTGGTTTAGGCAGAAGTAATTTAACCGATATAAGATTTAAAGCATCTGCCTGTTGGTAGATGCTTTTTTGTTTGGATATAGTGCGATGGCAATGTGCGATTCCTTCCCTCGGGAAGGAGGAGGAAGGGGTTATACAAGCGGCGAAACCCCTCCCTGCCCTCCCAGGGGAGGGAATTAATAGCACTTGTCTGTTCTCCTCGTCGCCCTTAAATCCTTATCTTTACTTTATTCAATTATGCAATCTCCACTCAACAAATATAACATCAAATTTCAGGAAGCGCTGGCCGGTTTAAACCCCGAGCAGCTGGCTGCTGTTAACCAAATGGATGGCCCTGTGCTGGTAGTTGCCGGACCGGGTACGGGTAAAACGCAGATATTGGCGGCGCGTATCGGCAAAATACTAACCGATACCGATGCCCTGCCAAGCGAGATCCTTTGCCTTACCTATACCGATGCCGGTGCTGTTGCCATGCGTAAGCGCCTGTTCGAATTTATAGGGCCGGATGCATACCGCATTAACATCTATACCTTCCACGCGTTTTGTAACGAGATCATCCAGGAGAACCTGGAGTATTTTGGCAAGTTGAATCTGGAGGCACTGTCTGATCTGGAGTCGGCTATGTTTTTCCAGGAACTGATTGATGAGTTTGAGAACGACCACCTGCTGAAACGCTTTACCGGTGATAGATACTACGACGCTCCAAGGTTGAAAAAACTATTCTCGACCATGAAGACCGAGAACTGGACGGAAGACCTGATCAGGGATGCTGTAAAAGAATATCTGGACGACCTGCCCAACCGCGAGGAGTTCATCTACAAAAAAGCGAATGCCAAAGCGGGTATCAAAGCCGGTGACCCAAAGCAAAAGGATATCGACAAGGCTACCGAAACCATGGAAAAGCTGCTGGCCGCCGTTGCCGAATATAAACGCTACGATGCCAAAATGAAAGCCCGCGGCAGGTATGATTATGACGACATGATCCTTTGGGTGCTGAAAGCCTTCCGCGAGAACGACGAGATACTGCGCCGTTACCAGGAACGCTACCAGTACATTTTGGTGGATGAGTTTCAGGATACCAGCGGGTCGCAAAACCAGTTGCTTAGGTTTCTGCTGAATTACTGGGAAACCCCCAATGTATTTGTAGTGGGCGATGATGACCAGTCGATATTTAAATTCCAGGGGGCAAATATGAAGAACATTCTTGATTTTGCCGGCGATTATGTAGACACCCTGCAAACCGTTGTGCTGAAACATAACTACCGCTCTAACCAACATATCCTGGATATTTCGCGCGCTTTGATCAACAATAACAACGAACGCTTAACCGCCCAGCTAAAGCTTGATAAAAACCTGAAGGCGTCACACCCGCGCTTTAGCAGCGAGGTTGTTGAACCTACCATATTTGAATACGAAAACCCAAGCCAGGAACTGGTTGATGTAGCCCTGCAGATAAAAAAATTGGTAACCACAGGCACCCCTCCCGGCGAGATAGCGGTGATATACCGTAACCACAGCCAGGTAGAGGAATTGCTGCACTTTTTAGATACCCAGCATATTGCAGTTAATACCAAACGCAAAATAGATATCCTTACCATCCCCTTCGGCGAGAAGATCATTAACATACTGCGCTACCTTTCGATGGAGCTGGATTCGCCGTATAGCGGCGACGAATTGCTGTTCGAGATATTGCATTACGATTTCTTTAACATCCCGCCTATCGAGATTGCCAAGGCCAGCATAGCGGTATCAAAAGAAAACTTTGGCACCGTAAGCAATAACCTGCCAAAAACTTCGATGCGCCGCTATATCCATGAGATAAAGTTAGCCGCGCAAACAGATCTGTTCAGCAAGCAAACGGGCATGGAAATGAAGTTCCTGATCAATGATATTGATGAATTGCTGAAAGATGCCGTAAGCGTTACGCTGCAGCAGTTCTTCCAGGATGTGATCGCGAAGATGGGTATCCTCAAATACATTATGCAGCAGCCGGATAAAGGCGTGCACATGCAAATGTTGACCAGCTTCTTCGACTTTTTGAAAGACGAAAGCCGCAAGAACCCCGAAATAAAACTGCCCGACCTGATCGCTACTATCGACCTGATGCGCAAAAACAACATCAGGATGGACTTGAATAAGGTGATCTTCTCTGATAACGGCATAAACTTTTTAACAGCACACGGCTCCAAAGGCCTGGAGTTTGAGCATGTGTTCTTCATCGGCTGCGATAAAAAAACATGGGACAGCAAAGGCCGCAATACCGGCTTTAGTTACCCGGATACGCTGACAAGAGCCGCATCTGACGATATTGCCCAGAAAGAAGAATCGCGCAGGTTGTTCTACGTGGCGCTTACCCGTTCAAAACAATGCCTCAATATTTCCTACTCGGGCAAGGATAAAAATGGCAAAGACCAGGAGCCATCACAGTTTATTGGAGAGATACTGGCCGATACGCATCTGCAGGTAAAACATCCGCATGTAAGCAGCGATGATATGCTGGAATTCTTCGCTACGCAATTCAGCGAGGCGGATAAACCGGTGGTTGAACTGCTGGATCATAACTACATTAACCAGCTGCTGCAAAACTATACCCTATCGGTTACGCACCTGAATAACTACCTGGATTGCCCGCTGCGGTTTTACTTCCAGTGCCTCATCAGGGTGCCATCGGGTAAAAGCCCGTCGGCTACCTTTGGGCAGGCTGTCCACTGGGCGCTGAATAAAGCCTTCAGGAGACTTAAAGAGAACAATGACGAGTTCATATCCACCGAAGAGTTTTTGAAGGAATTTGGCTGGTATATGGCCCGCAACCGCGATTCGTTCACCAAGGATGAATTTAAAACCCGGATGGCGTATGGCGATAAGATTTTGCCCGCTTATTATGAGCAAAACATAGCCACCTGGAACAAGGTAGCCCTAACCGAACGCAGCATTAAAAACATTGAAGTGCAGGGCGTGCCCATAAAAGGTAACCTGGATAAAATGGAGTTTGACGGCAAGCAGGTAACCGTGGTTGATTATAAAACCGGCCGCGTACGCAACGCCAAACCAAAGCTGGAACGCCCGACTACCGATAACCCCAACGGCGGCGACTACTGGCGCCAGGCAGTGTTTTACAAGATACTGGTGGATAACGACCGCACCAACGATTGGGAAGTGGTAAACACCATTTTTGATTTTGTAGAACCCGAGAAAGAAGGCGAATACTATAAAGCAAAGGTTGTGATAACACCCGAGGATATTGAAGACGTTACCGGCCAGATAACCACCGTTTACCAAAAAATAATGGCCCACGATTTTAACACCGGCTGCGGCAAAAAAGAATGCGACTGGTGCCACTTCGTAAAAAGCAATTTTAAACAACCTGAAGGTTTGTTAGTGGTTGCGGAAGGGGAGGATGATCCGGAGTAGAACGGTGCCGATTCAATTAATCCAAAGTCATATTTCAATCCCCCCGTTGTCATTTCGAACGAACATGGGTGGGGTTGTGAAGTGGGGTGAGGGGAAATCTTCTACGCCATGCATCGTTTAAGCAAAGTTCGCCGGTCAGTTGTATAAGATTTCTCCTCGTACCTCGTTCGAAATGACAGGGAGGGGAGTGTCTGGTGATAAATTGATGCTTTACTTGGTTCAGTGTTACAAGTTGTTTCCTATCGCTTCACTAACACACCCCTAACCCCTCTCAAGAGGGATCCGCTGCGACTACCTTGGCTATATAAAATTTATTCACTCCCATGGTGACACTATATTGCCAGTAGGTATTTATTCAATTGCCTGATTATTAATGATTTAAATGTGTTCACAAGTGTTCACGGCAGTGAACGTGAACGCTAATACCCCCCTTACCCCTCTCAAGAGGGGGATTATAAAACAGAAAAGCCTCCAAATCGGAGGCCTTTCTGTTTTATTTATTTGCCAGCTTACTGGCTGCGGGTTCGTCTAAAAACCATTGCAGGTCCTTGCCCTCAATGAGCTGGGCCGGGTACTCCTGTATGTCTTTTTTGTCTTCCAGGATATGTTTTACAGCTTCGGCCTTGCCTGCGCCATATACCAAAAATGCGATGTGATGCGCGTTGTTGATAAGTGGTGCAGTAAAGGTGATGCGGTTCATTTTTACCTCGTCGATGTATAACGCCTGCACTGATGCGCTTTCATCTGTTAAAACAGAAGTATGCGGGAACAGGGAAGCCGTGTGCGAGTTATCGCCAAGACCAAGTATGATCAGATCGAAAGAAGCGCTCTCACCATCAAAAAAATGGTCGAGGTGGCGGGTGTAATCTTTAGCGGCCTCTTCGGCACCCAGGGGAGTTTGCACGGCATATACATGCGATGGATCGATACCCAGCGGGTCAAACAGGGTTTGCTTGGCCATCAGGTAATTGCTTTGCGCATCGTTCAGCGGGACATCGCGTTCATCGCCAAAAAAGAAGAACACTTTACTCCATTCAATCTTATCGCGGTATTCGCTTACCAGCAGCTCGTGTAATTTCTTGGGCGAGCTGCCGCCGCTCAATGCCACGCTAAAGCGGTCGCGGGCTTCTATTGCCTGTTTGGCGGCATCTGCAAAGTAGGCAGCCAGGGCGGCCAGTACTTCTGTATCTGTTTTAAAAATATTCAGCTTCATATCCATTACTTTTTACCGTTAACAGGCAGGGTAAACCAATTGAAACCGTCGCGGGCAATTAATGCCTCGGCGGATTCAGGACCCCATGAGTCGGCGCTATAGTTAGGGAAATTCAGGCTCTTTTTATTTTGCCAGGTGCTTAGTATCGGCATCACCAGTTCCCATGCTGCTTCTACCTGGTCTCCACGCATAAACAAGGTTTGATCGCCATGCATGGTGTCCAGTATCAGGGTTTCATAAGCCTCCGGCGCCTGGTTGGTATAGGTGCCTTTATAGTCGAACACCATATCAACAGCATTTAGTACCATATCAATACCCGGGCGTTTGGCCTGTACCTGTAAACGGATGCTCATCTCAGGCTGTATGCTGATGATGAGCCTGTTTTGCTGCCAGCTTTCGGTAGCTTCGGCGGGGAATATCAGGTGCGGTACATCCTTAAACTGGATGGTAATAACAGATGACGACTGGTGCATGCGTTTACCGGTACGCAGGTAAAACGGTACACCCTGCCAGCGCCAGTTATCAATAAAGAATTTGATGGCGGCAAAAGTTTCGGTGTTTGATTGCGGATCAACCTTTGGCTCTTCGCGGTAGCCGGGCACTTCCTTACCCTTCATCCATCCGCTGCCATACTGGCCCCTAACAGCCGAATTACGTACATCCTCCGGTGTAAACTTACGCATGGCCTTTAATACATCAACCTTGCGGTCGCGTACTTCATCGGCATTAAAGCTAACAGGGGGTTCCATAGCCACGTGGCAAAGCAATTGCAGCAGGTGGTTCTGGATCATATCGCGCATAGCGCCCGAGCCATCGTAGTAATCGCCACGTTCTTCAACGCCCAGTTGCTCGGTAACCGAGATCTGCACGTGCTCAATATAGTTACGGTTCCACAGCGGCTCCATAATAGAGTTTGCAAAGCGGAAGGCCATGATATTTTGAACGGTTTCTTTACCCAAATAGTGGTCGATACGATAGATCTGGCACTCATCAAAAATGCCTTTCAGCAATTCGTTCAGTTCTTTTGCTGTTTCCAGGTCGTGGCCAAACGGTTTTTCGATAATGATACGTACCTTTTGTTTATCCTCGGCCAGTTTGGCTTTTGATATGTTGGAGGCAATGATCGGGAAGAAATTTGGTGCTACTGCCAGGTAGAATAATACGTTTGCGGTGGTTTTCCACTCGGCGTTATGGGCGTCAATGCGTTTACCAAACTCTTTATAGGTTTCGGCGTCGGTAGCGTCAGACACCTGGTAATAGATGCTTTTTTCAAACTCGGCCCATTTCTTGGCGTCGGCTTTGCCGCTGCGCGAGAACTGGTCGATATCGTTATGCAGATTGGTCCTGAATTGTTCGTCGGTCAGTTTTGTGCGACCGGTGCCGATGATAGAGAACTGGTTTGGCATCCACCCGTCTAAAAACAGGTTGTACAATGCCGGTGCAATTTTGCGGGAGTTTAAGTCGCCCGTACCGCCAAATATGATAAAAATGGTAGGTTCGGATTTTGTGCTGTTACTACTCATGATAGTATTGTTTTTTATTAGATGCAAGAACCAAGAGTCAAGAATCAAGATAAGATTTTTTCCTGATCGATGCTTCCTGGCTCTTGTCTTGATTCTTGTGTCTTAATTCTTAACTCTCGTTACTTGGTGCCCACTGCGTATGGAACGTGCCCTCTTTACCTATCAGTTCGTAAGTATGCGCGCCAAAATAGTCGCGTTGCGCCTGTGTAAGGTTTGATGGCATCCTTTCGTTACGGAAATTGTCAAAATATTCTAAAGACGCCGCATAGGCCGGTATTGCAATACCCGCGTTAACTGCCGATGAAACAATTTTACGGATACCCGGAAGCGTGCCTTTAACCAAAGCGGCAACGTCAGCATCCAACAGTAAATGCTCAAGGCCTTTGTTTTTGCCATAAGCACCGTAAATGTTTTCCAGGAATTTAGAACGGATGATACATCCACCTCTCCAGATTTTGGCTATTTCGTGAAGCTTTAGATCGTATTTGTACTCGGCAGAAGCAAGCGATAGCATGTGCATACCCTGTGAATAGCTAATGATCATGGTGAAGTAGAACGCCTGCTCTAAAGCGGTTAACAGTTCATCAACATTACCATCAATAGTTTGGTTATCGTTAGTGCTGTAAATGGCGGCTGCTTTTGTGCGCAGAGCTTTGTATTTAGATAAGTCGCGCATTTCAACAGCACTATCTACGGTTGGGATAGGTGCCTGCAGGTCCATAGCGCTTTGCGATGTCCACTTACCGGTACCTTTTGCACGGGCTTCGTCTTTAATATCGTCTAAAAGCAAATGGTCGGTTCCGGGCGCTTTAAAGGCGAAAATATCCTTTGTAATGTCTAAAAGGAATGATTGCAGGCGGCCATTGTTCCAGTCGGTAAATATTTTGCCGATGGCATCACCATCAAGCTTTAAACCTTTCTTCATGATCTCGTAGGTCTCGGCAAGCAATTGCATAATACCATACTCAATACCGTTGTGTACCATTTTAACAAAGTGACCAGATGCACCAGGGCCAATATAGGTTACACAAGGTGCACCGTCAACTTTAGCTGCAATGGCTTCAAATATCGGCTTCATTACGTTGTAGGCATCTTTATCGCCACCCGGCATCATGCTTGGGCCCCGGCGTGCGCCTTCTTCGCCACCAGATACCCCCATGCCGAAGAAGTGCAGGCCTATAGCCTCTAACTGATCAACACGGCGGTTGGTATCAGTAAAGTGCGAGTTCCCTCCGTCAATCAAAATGTCACCCTTATCTAAAAGCGGGGTAAGTTCCTCAATTACGGCATCTACAATTTTACCTGCAGGTACCAGCATCATAATGGCACGTGGCGTGCTAAGGCTTTGTATAAACTCTTTTACATCGCCAAAACCCTTTACTTTTCTGTCGCCGGCCTCTTCATTTAAAGAAGCTACTTTCTCAGCATCTTTATCGTGACCAGCAGCTGCATAACCGTGATCAGCTATGTTGAGTAATAAGCTACGGCCCATTACGCCCAAGCCTATCATACCGAAAGCATATTTATCTGTTGTTGCGCTCATGTTATTTGAGGTTTTCTTTCTTAAGATCGTTTAATATTTTTTTAGTTTTCTCGAAGTCGGTGTGCTGAAAAGAGCGGATGCCAAGCTTTTCGGCTGTGCGTACAAACATTATGCGGTCGTCAAAATACACGCACTGGTTGGGCGATACCTGGGCAATGCCCATAGCCAGCTGCCAGATACCCGGGTCGGGTTTGCGCATTTTTACTTCGCACGATGAGATAAATGCATCAAAGCACTCGTGCAGTTTAAACTTCTGCACACGATAATCATTCAGTTCCTTACCTTCGTTATTAATGGAGATAATGCGGAAGCCGCAATCTTTTTTCCATTCCTTTAGCCACTTTAACATATCGGGTAACTCAACAGACTGCGCGTATATAAATTCCTTAAAGTCCTCGCGAACAAAATCGCGGGGCTCGTTAAATATCACGGTATCAAGGTACTCATCAAGCGTAATGCTGCCTATCTCGTATACGTTGAATATAAAGTTATGCAGGGCGTTAACCTCGTCATAATCCAGCCCGAATTTTTTGGCTGCTTCATGGCGCGATTCGTGGCCCCATCCGTTGGTTAGCAATATGCCTCCAACGTCAAAGAAAAGGATCTTTACATCTGATTTTTTCATCAGCTTTTGGGTTATGCCTTTGCTTTTTGGTCTTCGATAGCCTTCAGCAATTTTTCGAAGGGCTTGTTGAATTTTTCGATACCTTCATCTTCAAGGTCTTGTGTGATCTTGTCTAAATCGATACCTAATGATTTTAACCTGCCTAAGGTTTCGGTAGCCTGGTCTAAACCTAACATCAATGTATCGGCTGCAATACCATGGTCGCGGAAAGCATCGATAGTTTCTAACGGAACGGTATCAACAGTATCCGGACCGATAAGGGCCTCAACATATTTGGTATCTTTAAACGCAGGGTTTTTGCTGCCTGTACTTGCCCAAAGCAAACGTTGTGGCTTACCACCTTTTGCTTCCAAAGCTTTCCAACGCTCAGTGCTGAATACGCGTTTGTAAATTTCGTATGCTTTTTTAGCTGACGCGATGGCAACTTCGCCAACAAGGCCGTTTTCGCCTTTTGCTTGTAATAATGGGTCAACAACCACATCAATACGGCTCAAAAAGAAACTTGCTACTGATGAGATGTGCTCGATGTTGTGGCCTGCTGCTAAGTGGTCTTCTAAACCAGAGATATAAGCCTCAGTAACCTCTTCGTAACGCTCTAAACCAAATAGTAAAGTAACGTTAATGTTAATGCCTTTGGCGATAGATTCGCGGATGGCTTTTAACCCCGGTTTTGTACCCGGTATTTTGATCATTACGTTTTTGCGGTCAACCTGTTTCCAAAGCAATTCCGCTTGTTTAGCTGTGCCTTCGGCATCTAAAGCTAAAAATGGTGATACCTCTAAACTAACGTATCCATCAGCACCAACAACGCCTTCGTTGTAAACACCATCAAATAAGTCGGCAGCAGCCTGGATATCTTTTATAGCTAAACCAAAGAAAAGTTCTTCGGTAGTTTTGGCGGTTGCACCAAGTGTTTTTATATCCGCATCATAATCAGAACTGCTGGTTATGGCCTTTTCAAATATCGCGGGGTTTGAGGTTACGCCTCTTACGCCGTCTTCGTCAATCAGTTTTTGTAATTTACCTGATGAGATGATCTCGCGGTCAATAAAATCAAGCCAGATGCTCTGGCCGAAATCATGTATTTGTTTTACGTTGTTTGCCATGATGAATGTATATAGTGTGGTTTTAAATTCTTTGTTAATTATTAATTTTTGTTGCACAAATCTCAGGTTTATAGTACCCGATAGTGTAATATTAATCTCCTTATTCTGTTAGGCCCATGTCACAATATCAGTTATTCTCTGCTGTTAAAATTTGCAGATCGTAACCAATAAACAGTCCACTTTCTATAACGCCGGTTATGGCTTTTATATCGCGTTCCAGGCTGTCTTTTATTTCATCAAAACGGCAATCTAAAATAAGGTTGCCATTTTCAGTAATAATAGAACCGTCCTTACCTTTTGCAGGCCTTAAGGCAATATTGTTGGCGCCAAGCTTTTTCAGTTCAGCCTCCACATGCAATAATGCCTGCGGAAAAACCTCAACCGGCACCGGGAAGTTTTTCCCCAATTTTGGCACCAGCTTGCTATCGTCAACAATAATGTAGTTTACCTTACTGCTGCTTATCAATAGTTTTTCTTTAAACATTGCGCCACCGCGACCTTTTATCAGCCAGTTGTTAGGGTCAACCTCATCGGCTCCGTCAAAAAGCCAATCGGGGGTATGCTCAAACAGGGTGGTAAGCGGTATGCCCAGTTTACTGCAAAACATGGTTATCTCTAACGATGTTGGGATTGCCAGTACATTCAGCCCTTCGGCCTTTATCCTTTCGGATATTGCCAGCAGCGCCATATAAACCGTAGAGCCCGAGCCAACACCCAGCACATCGCCATCTTTTACCATTGCGGCAATTTGCTGCGCTACCTTTTGTTTGCCTTCCGGATTAACGATCTGTGACGACCATTGAAGCGTACTGATTAAACTATCCATGTTTTAGAGAATCAAGAGTTTTAGAGTCAGGAATCAAGAAAGAAAACTTTTGTTTTGTCTCTTGATTCCTGACATCTTGGTTCTTTTATAAAATCGCTTTCGCTCTTTTAACTACGTTTTCAATTGTAAAGCCGAAGTGTTTGTATAGGTCGTCTGCCGGGGCCGATTCACCAAAGGTGGTCATGCCCAACATATCGCCTTCGTCGGTAGTGTATTTATGCCATCCCATTGGCGATGCCATTTCAACGGCTAAACGCTTGCGGCTTGCTTTAGGGAATATTTTCTCTTTGTAAGCAGCATCCTGTTTCTCGAACAACTCCCATGATGGCATACTTACCACGCGGGTAGAGATACCGTCTTTTTCAAGCTGTGCCTGCGCGTCTAATATCAACGCAACTTCAGACCCTGTAGCCATCAGGATCAGGTCAACACCTTTGCTGGCTTCTGATACGATGTAAGCGCCTTTCTCCAAATCTGCAGCTTTACCGTATTTATCCTGATCAAGTATAGGCAATGCCTGGCGGGTGAACACCAATACAGTAGGGCCGCCTTTTTTCTCGATAGCAACTTTCCATGCAAAAGCCGTTTCGTTTGCATCCGCAGGGCGGATAACGGTAACGTTAGGAATTGCACGCAGTGATGATAAATGCTCAACAGGCTGGTGGGTTGTACCATCTTCGCCAAGGCCAATACTATCGTGGGTGTAAACAAATATCGGGCTTATCTTCATAATGGCCGCCAAACGGATCGGCGGGCGCATATAATCAGCAAATTGCAGGAAGGTTGCGCCAAACGGTAACAAGCCTTTTGTTAAGGACATGCCGTTTAAGGCCGAACCCATGGCATGCTCGCGGATCCCGAAGTGGAAATTGCGGCCGCCCCTGTTCTCAGATGTAAACGAATCAAAATCTTTCAGGTTGGTTTCGGTTGATGGCGCTAAATCGGCTGCACCACCAATTAAGTTTGGCAGGCTTGCAGCAACAGCGTTCAACACTTTACCAGATGCCTGGCGGGTTGCCATTTTAGGATCAGAGCCTTTAAATACCGGTAGTTTATCTGTCCAGCCTTTTGGCAATTCACCTGCAAACGCAGCTTCGTATTCGGCAGCAAGCTCAGGGAATTTCTCTTTGTATTTGGCAAAAAGTTCGTTCCATTTAGCTTCGGTTTTCTCACCGCGTGCGCCTTTTTCGTGGTAGTATTTTAATACTTCGGCAGGTACGTTGAATGATTTCTCCGGATCGAAACCAAAGAATTCTTTTACCAGTTTTATTTCATCGGCACCCAGCGGCGAACCGTGTGAACCTGCAGTACCCGATTTGTTAGGGCTACCGTAAGCGATCAATGAACGTACGCGGATCAACGATGGTTTTTGCGTTTCGGTTTTTGCGTTGATGAGAGCCAGCTCTAAGGCATGGGTATCGTTAACATCCGGCAGATCCTGTACATGCCAGCCATAGGCGCGGAAACGGGCGCTAACATCTTCGTTAAAGGCTATATCAGTGCTGCCTTCAATAGAGATGTGGTTGTCATCGTATAAATAGATCAAGTTACCCAACTGTAAGTGACCTGCTAATGAAGCCGCTTCAGAAGTTACACCTTCCATCATATCACCATCGCTCACTATCGAGTAGACGTTGTAGTTGAAAAGATCGAAACCTGGTTTATTATAACGTGCTGCCAAATGTTTTTGGGCAATGGCAAAACCAACACCGTTTGCAAAACCCTGACCCAACGGACCGGTTGTAACATCAACGCCCGGAGCCAAACCATATTCAGGGTGCCCGGCTGTTTTGCTGTTTAACTGGCGGAATTGTTTGATATCATCTAAAGAAAGATCATACCCTGTTAAGTACAGGAAATTATATTGTAGTATACAAGCATGGCCTGCAGAAAGGATAAACCTGTCGCGGTTTGCAAAATCAGGGTTTTTTGGGTTATAATTTAAAAACTTGGTCCAAAGTACATGGCCCATTGGGGCTAAAGCCATTGCCGTGCCCGGGTGGCCCGAATTTGCTTTTTGTACTGCATCTGCCGCAAGTATCCTTACGGTATCTATTGCTAATTGTTCCAGTTCTTTGTTTTGTTTTTCCATTGTTGTAAGTAAAAAAAGAAAGATGATTATTTGGTTGGGGTTGCCATTGCGGTATGTGTAACGGGGTGCTTATCCTCCTGCCACAATTTGGCCCCGCCTTTAATGCCGTCGGCATTGGTTACTATTTTCATGTTTTTGTCCAGCTTAAAATCAAGCAGGTCAGAGTTGCCGCCGCCTATATATAAATAGTCGTAGTTGAATACGGTTTTTAATATTTCAAAAACCTTTTTGATGCGGCGGTTCCACTTTTTTTCGCCTATTTCATCAAGCGCCTTATCGCCAATATACTGATCGTAATCGCGGCCTTTTGATACGGGATGATGTGATACCTCCAGGTGCGGCAACAGGTGCCCGTCCATTAACAGAGCGGTGCCAAAACCTGTACCCAGGGTAATTACCATTTCAAGCCCTTTGCCGCTAACTACGCCAAGGCCCTGCATATCGGCATCATTCACTACCTGTGCATCTTTGCCCAAATCATTCTGCAGCAGTTTTCTAAAATCAATATCCTTCCAGTAATCGTTACCCAGGTTTGGCGCTGTTTTTACAATGCTGTTGCGTACATAGCCAGGGAAGCCTACCGATATTTTATCAAAAGCCGGAAAATCTTTCACCAGCGTATTAATAGCCTTAACCACATTCTCGGGATTAGCCGGTTTTGGGGTTGCTGTTTTTTTATAATCCATGGTAAGGTTGCCCTTACTGTCAAGGATAGTAGCTTTAATACTGGAGCCACCGATATCAATTGAAAGAATTTTTAACTTAGAAGGCGTTGTTTTCATGTAACCGGTGATATGGGTTGAATGTATAAGCAGGTTTCAGTGCGTAAATATCACATTTTTAATAATAAATAGATATTATTTAGCTATAATATTAAACGCCAAATAAACAGCATACGCATAACATAATTGTAATGCGGGTGTTATTTTATCAGCGAACACGTTGTAATACTAACCCCATTACCCTAAAGCGGTTTTTATTAATTGGGTTTTATGACATTGAAGCAACGGAATTGAGAGTTATAGGTGTGCTAAAGGAGACGGGAAGTATCCCGTCTCTACAAAATGCCTGCTGTCGCGAGTTTAGCGTTAGCGTAACTCGTGATAAAGCACAAGGTAAGCTTTCAGCTTACAACAGCTGAAAGCTCGCGACAGCAGTGTCTTAATGAATTATATAATCAGCGTATTCCTCCCACCCTTTAAATAATAACGCTTTCCCCTCCATACCAAAACCCCATCCGTTTTTACAGGCAGATTGATGCTGATGTTCCATTTGGCGCCGGTTTTAGCATAATTAACCGCCACTGTCCCATTAGGGTGCGGCATCTCGCCGGAGGCGTTTTCCATTTTGCCCAAATGCGGTTCTATCTTTATTTTGCTGAAACCCGGCGCATAGCTGTCTATCCCCAGCACCGTTCGGAAAAATTCGATATTAGGACTGGCCCCCCAGGCGTGACAGTCGGACCGGTTATGTTCCAGGTCAGAGATCTCGGCCCAGGTGGTGAGGCCCATTTTGATGTTGTTGCGCCAAATATCCAGCCAGCTCATATAATCATCACCCAAACCACCTTTTACCATGGCCTGGTGTACATAGTATTTAAAATAAATAGTCGATTCTACCAGGCTGGCGTCACTCTCCAGCTTTTTACTGAGGGCATTGGCGTTGGCACCAGTTGCTACCCCGCTTAAAATAGCCAGTGCATTTGCATGCTGCGAGTAAGTGTCTTTATCTTTAGTATCGGCATAAAGCCCCTTACCGGCAACCCAGTATTTATTTTGAATGGTTTGTTTTAGCTGCGCTGCCTTAGCGCGGTATTGCTGCGCATAAACAGGCAGTCCAAGTTGTGCCTCCATTTCGGCAGCTTGCTGGTATGTCCATAATAACTGCATATCCAATATTGCCGAGTTGCCATTGCCATCTTTTGGGGGCTGACCAAAATCCCAGCCTTTTTTGTCGGATGAGTTTTTGTTTATCCAGTCTACAAATTTCCAATAAGGCAGATCTTTTAGTGAGCCATCGGCTTGTTGGTACCTGGCGAAGAACGCCAGCACTTGCCTCACACCACCCATCTTATCTTTTACGAAACGGGCATCGTTGCGGTACATCCAGTAATCGTGCAGCATACTGATATACCAAAGCGAAAAGGTAGATATGATCTGCGGACTGTACGACGGATGCCTGCTCAACGTGATGCCCTCTGCAATGCGCGAGTGGTCTATCAGGTTAAGAGCGTTACGGGCAAGGCGGTCGTCGCCGGCGTTATAGTAAGAAACCATGGCCTGGATGCGACCGTCGCCAACGTACTGCAGTTGCTCGTAGTAAGGGCAATCAAAATAGGTTTCAACCGCGCAAGAGCGGGCAGTGCGCCAGCCAATGTCCATGATCTGCTGGGTTTCGGGGTTGCCGGTTTGTATTTTGGCATTTAGTTTAAAAGGGAAACCGGTGAACGTTCCGTAAATATCATCAATGATTAGTGGCTGGTCTTTGGTGGTAATGTTTACCAATATGTACCTAAACGTGCGGAAAGCCAGCGTTGTAAAACTTTGGTTTGCCGAGCCATCGGCAGTGATGCTATCCTTGCGGCCAACAAATTTATACCCATCTATATCGTTGCGGTTAGGTTTTACCATTTGATAGGTATTGCCCACGTTCACCATCGGCGATTCGCAATAGGTGAATGAAATGCCGGCTTTGTCGCCCCCGCTCATGTTCAGGGTTAAATAAGCATTGGTTAAAAAGGATTGATCTAACAGCATAGATGCGGTGGTATTTGCAGGAATAGTAACTGCGGTTTTTGAAGAAGGGAAACCAGCCGGGGCAGTAAAGCCTTTTGATTTGCGTAAGGATGCCAGCCGCTGCGTTTTCAATTCCATTTGAGGGATGGGCGATGGTACCAGCATCCATCCAAAAGCATTGGCTATGCCCTTGGGGTTGCCATTATCTATTTTTTGAGCTTGCAGCCATTGGCTGTCGTTAAAGCTGTTGGCTGTCCAATCTTTTATAGTTTCGTGCATATCCAGCATTTCGCCGGGGCCGGCAACGTAGTAGGTAGAGTAGCCAACGCCCGTTAACGGCGCATACGCTTTATTGCGGATACCTTTCCAGGTGTTGTTGGTGTTCAGGATCTCTTCTTTTTCGGTTTCACCCTGTAATATGAATGCCGTGCGTTCAGAGATCTGGGCTTCGGGGCGGGTGTCGCCATCGTTCCAAACCAAAGCAGCAACAGTGTTTTTGCCCGCTTCTAAATAAGGTGCTATATCAATGGTTTCGTAATTCCAGTAATAGGTATCGCCACGGGCTGGGCCCATGCTAACCAGCTTGTCATTCACATAAAGTTTGTAACGGTTATCTGCCGATACATGGATCACAAACCTGGCGGGTTTGGTAGGGAGGTCAACACTCTTGCGAAAATGATAAACACCGTATCCGTTGTTGGGCTCATTAGGTACGGTGACCCATTGGGCTTTCCATTGTTTGCTTAGCAGATTAGGATTAATGTTTTGCGCGGATAAGTTGGAAACGATAAAACACAGCAGGAGTATGGTAAGCTTGGTAAAGGTTCTCATTATAGTGTATTACAGGTTTATTAAAGGTACGGTTTGTAATAATACAATTTGCTGTCACTTTATTGCACGGACGAGGGAACTTGTCATGGTGAGCCTGTTGAACCATGCTCTCAGGATGACTCACTTATTTTTTTACTTCACATCCTTCACCATAAACTCAAGCGCGGCTTTATCTGCTAATGATTTTGCCGCGGGTTTTTCGCCCAGGTACATTACCTGGTTAGTGGTGGTATTAAATGCCGGCCATGCAGGCAGTCCTGTACCATTAGGGTTGCCACTTTTTACAAAATTTACCCAGTAAGATGAGATGGTATCGGCCAGTTGATGATCGATAGGCTCAAACGGGCGGTGCAGGAATTTTAGGTTATTGAATACATAAGCCACTTCGCCGGTGTGGAAAGCGCCGTATTTTTTAAATGCTTCGGTAGCGGGCAGGCGGCGGGTAAAGCGGTATACATAAATCTTTGCTTTGCCTTTTGCGCTTTGCACTTTTGCCCAGGTATAGTTTTGTATACCGAAAATTTGATCGCGGGAAATAGCTATCTGTGAAGCCTCTGCTTCTGCATCTGTTGATGCCGGGAAAAGCCTCAGGAATTCCGTGGCTTTGTTGCCGTATTTTTTCTTTGCCTCGGCAATATACTCTGCCGCGGTTTTAAGCGGACCAAGAAAGGCGTCGTCGGCATTCCAACCTGTGAGTACAGGCACAGCGTTCTCTTTATTTGCGGCAAAAATTGCACCGATACTTTCCGGAAGTACGTAGCCATCAACGATAGAGCCGCCGCCAAATTGCTTAAGTAATGTTTCGGCGGGCAGCTTACGCAAATCGGCCAACGATGTTGCGCCAAGCCTTTCGGCAGATTTTACACCAGCCACCTCTGCTCGTTTCAGGGTAGTGCCGCCAAATGGTCCTACAATAAAACTGGCACCGCTTTCGGCAATAGCTTTTTTGAACAGGCCTTTACCTAAGGGCGAAGCCACCAAACTGTTTACAGCAATCGACCCCGCCGATTGCCCCGCAATGGTTACGTTAGCCGGGTCGCCACCAAAGGCCGCGATGTTTTTTTGTACCCATTTTAATGCAGCCAGCAGATCCATTAACCCGTAATTACCAGATGCATGATTAGGCGATTCTTTGGTCAGTTCCGGGTGGGCAAGGAAACCCAATATCCCAACACGGTAAGGAACGCTTACCAGTATGATGCCTTTTTTAGCCAATGCTTCTCCGTCATAAATAGGCACGTTGGTACCGCCGCTTACAAAGCCGCCACCGTAGATCCAAACCATCACCGGCCTTTTTTCGGAAGATGTTTTTGCGCCCGTCCAAACGTTCAGGTAAAGGCAGTCCTCGCTTAGGGGTTCGTCTTTGATCAAAAACTCGCGGGTATAAACGCCAAATTCGTTTGGTTTGCCCTGTATAGGGCTTTTGGCAAAATCGGTACACTCCTTAACGCCAGCCCATGGGGTTACCGGTTGCGGGGCTTTCCAGCGAAGTTCGCCAACGGGCGGTGCGGCAAAGGGTATCCCCTTAAACATACTGACGCTTTTATCTTCATTTACCGTTCCTGATATTTTACCGGCATCGGTTTCTACTATTTTGAGATCGCTTTGCGCGTTTACAGCATAAGCAGTTACAAGGAATATTGATAAGATAATTAAGCGCTTCATAATTTAGGATTAAGGTTTTTTACCACATAGTACACTGAGGGAAAATTCACAGAGAGCACAGAGTTTTTTTAACTTCTTTGCGCTCTCTGTGTAAATCTCTGTGAACTCTGCGGTTAAAATAATAAACTAAAACCAATTTACGGTTTTACAGCAGGTTTGTTATACTTTGCTGTGCGGGCATCTTTAATAACACCTTTCCAGTTTAAGCCGTAGCCAAAATCGTAAGTATGGCCTTCAGTGTCGGTGTAGCATTTCATATCATGCGGTACATCTTCAAATTGTGCCTCTACAACTTTCATATCCAAAGGCATTTGCAGGGGCAATAAAGCTGATGGTTCAGCCTTGCCCGTCAGTATATCCAGGCTGGCTTGCCCTTGTACACCAAAATCGGCAATGATTGCACTGGCTTGTTTTTCCAGTTCGGCAAAAACCATTGGGTTATTCAGGTTCACCGATACAATAACCGGCTTGCCCTTCATTTTGGCGTAAGTATCGGTAACCATAGCCAAATCGGTAACATTGGTTGATGTTTCTGATTTGCCCTTGTAGCTGCGGTTCGTGAATGTTTCTAAAGGGTCTCCGCCTGCAATACTGGTTTCGCGGGCGGTTTTGGCGGTGTATTTGCCATATTGTAAAGATACCGGAAGATAGCCATTGCCCCCGCTTTTAGCATCATCTTCGCTATAACCGCCATGGCCAATAGGGCTGGCAATAAATACAAGGGCATAATCGGCCTCGTCGGGGTTTTCGGTTACTTTAAAATACTTTTTAACGGTTTCTATATTTACCGGGTATTCTGTTTTTTCGGGATAAGGCATTCCCAGGAAGTTTTTACCGGCCGGGGTGAATTTCTTCGGAACATAAACGGTTTTGCCTGTTTGCAGCGGCAACACGTTCGCCTTGTTCTTCAGCATCACGATAGATTTTAGCTGCGCCTCGTAACCCGCCTTCATAAATTCGGGGCTACCCACTGTCTTTTTGGTTACTTCAACATCCAGGTATGGGTTCTCAAATAATCCTGTTCGGAAACTTCCCCTTAGTAAACGCACAGCCGATTGCTCAAACCGGGCGCGCATAAAAGCTTCGCCATGATCTTTTACACCCATTTTGTAGGCTTCTAAAACCGGGGCCATATCGTTATTGCCACCAAACTGATCTACACCGGCCATTAATATTTTGTAATGGCGCTCGGCAATGGTAGCTTTTTCCATCCCCCATGATTTACCTGACAGGAAACTGTTGATAACCGTTTCATCGCCGGTAACCAGCCAATCGGTACAAACCACACCATCGTAATGATACTTGTTGCGCAGCAGATCAGTAATGATATATTTGTTATAGTTGTTGGCTACATTCTCGTGGTTTTTGGTGTCCTGATTAAAACTGATCGTGTAATAAGGCATCACCGCGGCAGCCATCCCTGTTTTACCGGCAAGTTTAAAAGCACCCTGTGTAAAAGGCATAAGCGCTTCATTAAAATTATTGCCGGGATAAACGGCATATTTGCCAAAGCCGTAATGCGCATCGCGGCCACCTTCGCCGGCACCGCCGCCCGGCCAATGTTTTACCATGGCGTTAACGCTGTTGTAACCCCAGCCTCCGCTTATTTCTTTTGTACCCGTTGAGGTTTGAAAACCATCGATATAAGCACGGGCCATATCGGCAGCCAGCTGCGGGTCTTCGCCAAAGGTGCCGCTTACACGGTTCCAGCGTGGGTCGGTAGAGATATCAACCTGTGGTGATAGTGCAGTGGCTATACCCAGCGCGCGATATTCCTGCGCGGCTATGTTGCCAAATTTTTGGATTTCGGCAGGGTTAAACGTAGCCGCCATGCCAAGCGAACCCGGCCACATAGAAATAGTGCCACCTGCACCGCCATTATACTCGGCAGTAGCCACAGTGCCGTGGCGTGGGTCTGAACTGTTATTGGCCGGTATTCCCAGGCCAATACCTTCTACAAATGCCTGCGCATTGTTGCTCCATTTGGCGGCTACTTCCGGGCTTTGTACCGATGTAACCAACACGTGGCGTACGTTATCTTTTTCTAAAAACTGTTTCTGCTGATCTGACAGGTCGAACGGGTTTGCACCGCTTTCGGCAAATGGCTTACCGCCATAAAAACCTGCGAACGGCCCAGCCGGTGCAGCGGGGATCATCTGGTGGCGACTGTACAGCATCAGCCCGGCAATTTGTTCAACACTCATCTTTGAGGCAAGGTCTTTTGCTCGTACGTCAACCGTCAGGCGCCAGTCTTCATACTTATCCAGCTTGCCGTTCTTGTTCAAATCTTTAAAGGCGAGGCCATCAACGGTTAAAATTTTAACACCCGATGTAGTTGAATACCCAAGGCTTTGCCCGCCTTTATTGCTTACAAAAGCAATGTTGCCGTTTTTGGTTTCGGTCCATTTGGTTTGTGCAGATACAGCGGCAGGCAATAATGCCAGCAGCAGCAGGTAGTTTTTATTCATAAAAAGTTTTTAGCGTAAGGGATTAACAGCTATGATAATTGGTTATATAATGATCGCAATAATTATTGTGTCATTGTTACACAATGCTAATTATTATAATTGTAAATAGCAAGTGTTTAAGCATTTATACATCCATGAGGCATTTGCGTACATGAGGAGAGTAGTTTTAAAATTATCCTAACTTTGAAATTCAGCCTAATGTATAATATGACGCCAGTAAACTGCAGGGTATGTAGTACCCCTTTAAACCCAAAGTACACCTTTAAAGAAATGATGTTTGGCACCCGCGAGGAATTCCCGTATGGAGAATGCCCTAATTGTGGCTGCATCCAGATATTGCAGGTGCCAGCTGATATTAATAAACATTACCCGCCATATTACATGTCATTTAACCAAATAATACCGCCGTTAAAGCGGCTTCCTTTTTTAAAGCGGCTAAGGGGAGGTATGCGCATGAGGAAGAAATACAAAACATCAGACAACAAAACCCTTGGTTACCTAAAACCCATTAACACCATGCCCAATGCAAAAATATTGGATATTGGGTGCGGCAAAGGCCAGCTTATTTCCTTGTTATTTAATGAGGGGTTTGAGCATGTTACCGGCGTTGACAAATTTATAGGCCACGAGATAGACCACGGTTATGGCGTTAAAGTTTTAAAAAAGGATCTTTCTGAATTACCCTCAAACACTTATGATGTGCTGATTACCCATCATGTTTTAGAGCATATGGACGAGCAGGTTAAGGAATTGAAAGAATGCCACCGGTTGTTAAAAAAAGGGGGCGTATTTTTAGTATGTATCCCCATTTTGGGCGAAGTATGGGATATTTATAAAGAGAACTGGGTGCAGTTAGATGCGCCAAGGCATTTTGTGCTGCATACTTTAAAAAGTATGGACCTTTTGGCCGAGAAAACCGGCTTTACCATAAAGCAAACGATCTTTGACTCTACCGCGTTCCAGTTTTGGGGTAGCGAGTTGTATGAACGGGATATCCCTTTAATGGAACCCGATACGCATCAAACATATCCTATAGAAAAAGTGTTTACACCTCGGGAACTTGCCGCATTCGAAGAAAGGTCTGCAGCATTGAATGCCATACAAAGAGGCGATTCGGCACGGTTTTATTTGTATAAAAATTGACAGAAAAGCATGCTATCAGATAAATTAAAAGAGGAAACCAAACAAAATCATCAAATATTAGAAAAAGCGCTGGTTGGCAGGCTAAAATCCATCCGTTCGGCGCAGGAGTATGCCGGCCTGTTAAAGTTGTTTTACGGCTATTTTGGCGGGCTGGAAACACAAATTAATAAAACTATTGATGGTAGCCTGCTAACAGATAGTGCGCAACGGCGCAAAACCCAGGCAATAGCAGACGATATTTTGGCGCTGGGTGATGGCATACCTGCAAAAGCAACAGGAAATTACCTGCCAAGAATCAATGATCATTTAGAGGCCCTCGGCGCTTTATACGTTATTGAGGGTTCTACACTGGGGGGTAAGATCATTAGTAAAATGATGCAGCAGCAACTGGGCTTTGACAAGGGCATGTCCTTTTTTTCAGGCTATGGCGATAAAACCGAACAGATGTGGGGCACCTTTAAACAAGCACTAAACAACCAGGCCCAAAACCCCGGGCAGGAAGCCGTGGTGATAGCTGCCGCTAACGAAACTTTTTTGAAGTTTGGCGAGTGGTTTGCAAAAGCGCACTGATCCGGTTGATGTAAAGACGCGATACTTCGCGTCTCCTAACATGTAATTCCTTATTTATTAAACGCGATATAAAAAGTTGAGCCTTTGCCGGGTTCACTATCTACCCATATTTTACCGCGGTGTTTTTCTATAATGCGTTTTACAATGGCAAGGCCCACCCCCGATCCTTCTATATCGCCCACATTATCGGTACGGTGGAAGAGTTCAAATATACGCGGCAGTTGTTTTATATCTATGCCTAAACCGTTGTCTGTAATGGTATATATAACTTCGGTATCATCCTCTGTACCGGCAATGCTTACATTTTGCAGATCGGCCATCATCGAGTATTTTACAGCGTTGCTGATGATGTTTGAGAATACCTGCGATAACATTACCGCGTCGCCCTGTATTTTGGGGGTAGGGCCAATCGTGATACAGCTTTCGTCAATATCATATATCAACAACAGGTCGCGCACAATATCATGTATCATCGGCGCAGGGTCAATATCCGAGAGAACCAGTTCCGACCGGCCAATGCGGGAGTAATCCAGTACCTCGTTGATCATGTTGTTCATTTTATCGGCGCCTTTATTTATCCGCTCCAATATTTTAACCGATTGGGGCTTCATGTCTTTATCGCGCAGCAATATTTGCGAAAAACTTTTTATGGTCGATATCGGGTTCTTCAGGTCGTGCGATATGGTGAAGCTGAAGGTATCCAGTTCTTCATATGCCTGTTTCAGTTTTTCGTTAAGCAGGCGAATGGCGCCGGCTTTTTGATTAATGGCGTAAGTGATCTCGCTACGTAAACGTACAACAGATTTTATTTCCTCGTTCGTCCATTTTTTTGAGGTGCCCGATACCGTTTGCGACCATGCCTCGAAAGAATGACGGGGCGATATATGTGAGATCCCATCAGCGTTTACTTCTACCGGTTTTTCGGGGTTGCCCGCCCAGGTAATGGTTGCCTGTTGCTCAGGCTTAAACCATATAACATATTCGCCAAACTCGCGCGATAAAGTGGTAACCATTATGCCCGATGCTATATCACGATACAACATTGCTGCTGAATATTCAGAGGGCAATTGGTTAGTGTAATAAAAATTGTCGGTTATATGGGTTTTTAACCAATTAACCAGCCCGGTTATTTGTTGGTCGGTTGGGGTAACACCAAGTTTGGTTATGTTGTTCTCAAATATCAAAGCGGCACCGGTGGCATCAACCGCGTTAAGCAGGGTTACGTTATGTGCGGTTAAAGCATTGTCAATGTTGTTATCCTTTAACATCAAACGGCTTAGCTGGTCAACCGCGCTCTTAAAAAGTTCCTGGATAAGCTGGTTCTCCTCGTCTTGCCTAAATTCAAGTGCCGATGATAAGATCTGTCCTATGAGCTTAGCCGACTCGCGCGAACGGTAATCTATAAACCTGGGCGAGTAATTATGGCAGGCAATAAGGCCCCAAAGCTCGCCCTTGTATATTAGCGAAATACTGAAACTGGATTCGACCCCCATATTTTTAAGATACTGGATATGAATGGGTGATACCGCGCGTAAATGCGAGCTGGTCATATCCAAAGGCACTTCGTTATCCGCTACCGTTAAAATAGCCGCGGGCGTGGTATGTACATTGGCAATTAAACGGGTTAAATTTACCTTATATAGTTCGCGGGCCTGTTTAGGTATATCTGATGCGGGGTAATGTAGTCCTAACCATGATGGCAAGTCGGCATTTTTAGCCTCAGCTATAACCTCGCCATGCCCATCCTCGGCAAAGCGGTAAATCATTACCCTGTCGTATCCGATTACATTTTTTACCTGTTTGGCGCTATTGTTTAAAAGGTTCTGAAGGTTTTTGTCGGCAAGCATCTCAGATATCGAACGGCCTATCATTTTTTGTACGTCGGTAGCACTGTCAGAGTACGCAGGTTCAAACTCCAGCAAGTAGAAATCTGCTGTAGCAGATATGATCAGGTGGAAAGCCTTGCCCCGTATATCTGTATTGAAGGGATTGGTTTGATCAAACCCATTAGTTTTACCAAATGTTGTAAGCTGATGAATGAAGTTTGGCGGTTCGTTTTTTCCTATAATGGGCTCAATGGTACTGATATACTTACCTAATAGGTTAGGCGTAATATCAGGGATAAAATCTGCAATATTATCACTATGATAAACGATAAGGTCATCCTGGTTAATAACAATCAAAAACCCATGAGATTGGATTTTCCCGGGGATATGGATAGGTTCTCTATCGCAGTTAGTAAGGTCAATATTCACTGGTGAAATGTTGTATAGGGTAAATATTTAAACAAATATGAAAAAACATTTGTCGTTTCCTAATTATTATTAGACTATTAATCAATTAAACAGATAAGTACGAATAACGTTTTGGCAGAAGTAACGAAATGTCGGTATTTACCCTTTAAATGGTCGCAATAACACCCCCTGCGTATGCATTAGCCGCCATATCTTTGATATATAATTATTTACCATTAAAACTAACATCATGACCAAGGAATTATGGATGAATTTGCCGGTTAAGGATCTTAACCTTTCAAGAAAGTTTTTTACAGCCATTGGCTTTTCTTTTAAAGACGGACCGGGTAACAGCGATACAATGGCCCCGCTTGTTGTAGGAGATAAAGAGACCATTGTGATGCTTATTGTAGAAAATGTATTTAAAGGAGCAACTCAAAATGCTATAGCAGATACTGATAAAGGCACCGAAGTAATATTTTCTTTTAGCGCCGAAAGCCGTGCCGAGGTTGAAGAAATAGCCCAAAAAGTAACCGCTGCCGGTGGTGACGTTTTTGCCCCGCCTGCCGAAATACAGGGCTGGATGTACGGCTGCGCCTTTAAGGACCCCGATGGCCACCGTTGGAACGCGCTTTTTATGGATATGAGCAAACATCAATAATTTGTAAATTAGTGTTAACCATAAATAACCCTGCACCCATGCAAAAACCAAATAATACTGATGAGTACATCGCGGCATTTCCGGATGATGTGCAAACGCGCCTGCAGCAGATCCGTGAGGTTATAAAAAAAGCTGTGCCGCAGGCGCAGGAGGTAATAAGCTACGCCATGCCCGCGTATAAACTTAACAGCGTGCTGGTTTACTTTGCCGGCTGGGATAAGCATATTGGTTTTTATCCCGGCGCAGGTGCTATAGCAAATTTTAAGGATGAGTTAGCGGCTTATAAAGGCGCAAAAGGTTCGGTACAGTTCCCGTTGGATGAACCGCTACCGGTTGACCTGATCAATAATATAATAGCCTACCGCATAAAAGAAGATGAGACTTTGGCTTTAGCAAGGAGAATGAAAAAGAAAAATAGCAACTAAAATACTACACCAATACTACACCCATTTTATCACCAGCGTTTCTTCTGCTTCTATGCTGATATGGGTACCCCCGGCTTTACCACCGTTGTTAGCAAAAATAACGATGGGTTGTAAGGAAAGGGTTTTCGGTATCAGCTTAAACTCCCGGTGTATTTCTGCTTTATTAACGATGATGGTTATCCATTCTTTACCATTTGCCATTACTTTCATCAATAAGCCTTTTTGAGGCTTTTCGAAAATAAAAGGCAGATTTAATGAGGGATAATCGAGCAATTTTGCAAGGGAAATGTTGAGGTGTCCGTAATCACCAAGTATGCGGCTACCCAGGCCGATAAGCGAGGGCAGCCAGTAAACAGCGCCCCTGCCAAGGGTATTTTGTGCCGCCCAAAACTTGTTGAACCCGGAAGATAAAGCTGTTGCGTTGTGTAGCTTTAAAGTGCCGCGCCACTGGTATGCGGGCAAGGCAACGCCATTAATAACCAATTCTTCCATGTCATCTATGGCTTTGTATTCCAGCACATCGGCGCCGAATAAATTACGTAGCGGGAAGCCTAAGCGTGTGGTGGCAACGGCGTTCTCATCATAATAACCTGTTAAGCCATCGGCTATAAGTTTACCTCCTTTTTGCACAAAGCCCTCCAGTAAAGGCCAATATTTGGATGGGATAGAAATTTGGTGTGGCAGAATGATGGCTACGCCATTGTAATCGCCGTGCGTAAAATCAAATTCACTTATCTCTTTAAAATTGGCTTGTACCCCGGCTTCACTCAAGGCTTCAAAATAGGCAATGGCCGATTTCATCACCCCTCCTTCATCGCGCCCTTCATAGCTTTTGCCGCCCATTTGCAGTTTTTTCTCGATCCAAAGCGATTCGCGGGTGTACAGGATATTAATGCCCGATGGTACTTCTTTAGCTTCTTCAAAAAAACTGATATGTTCGTTAAGCGTATCTATCACATCGGCGGTGGCTTGCAGCCTGTCGGATGGCTCATTATGATAATTGAGCATCGCCCACTCGCCGGCTTCGATACCTGACGAGCGAGGGTTTAAGCACCAGAATATAGCGCCCTTACTTTCCGAGCCTATAGCTATCCATAACCACTGGCTTATTTCTTCTTTTGTAGGGCAAAGCGCTAAAAAACCACTGTAGGTATTATTCCCGCCCTGCAACTCGGTCATAAACCAGGGGATCTCGCCTGCACCCGAGCGGATGATCTCGCAATTAGCGGCGACGGCCAAGGCGTATTGTTCGCGGTTAAAATAACCAAAATGCCAACTGGCGTGTGCCGAGCCACCAAGGCTGGTCAAAAAATCGCGCCAGTTGGTAAAATCATATTCGGCCACATTTTTAAATATGGCGTGGTTATTTACGTGGATAATGCTCCCCGCATCATGCTTATGGATCTCGTCGGTAAGCCATTTCAAAAACCAAGTATTGTAATACAGGTGAAAGCGCTCATCGGCAAAATCGAAATGATCATAACCGCCGCTGTTGTATTCGGGGTGGGCCTGTTCTTTTTTCCACGCCTGGTATTTATCGGTAGCGAACTGCTCCTGCGGAAAGTGACCCACACCTGGCTCATTCACGGGTACCCAGCCATAGCAGGAATTGAACTGTTTAAAGTGAGTAACCACATTCTCAATATATCGTGCTATAGCGCCCAGGTGGTCTTCGTCCTTTGGGAATTTTAATCCGCCCAGGTCGGTAAAGGCAGTGGCCGGGAACAGGTTGCCATAAATTTTGATGTCGTATTTATCGGCTGCCATGTAGGCTTCATCAAATAAGGTATAATCCCATTTGCCATCGGGCCGGTGCATATAGGTTTCAAACAGGCGGATGCGTGTAACCGTCATGCCGGCTTCCTGCAGGCGGCGAAACCAAAGGTCTATTTCTTCGGGTGTTTGCCCGGGTTCAATAAAAACCTCGGCACCTATCATAATGGGGGTAGCTTGCTGTTTGGACGAATAGGACATACTTATTTACAGGCTGTTCATCCTGCAAGTAAGTAACTTTTTTAAAAGGGAATGGTTTTAAAAGCCCGTTATGTTGATTGGATATAACTGTGCAACTGCTCTATCGTTTCTTTTTGCGAGTGGATGGTTTCGTAAACCACATCGTTAATAGAGATGATACCGCAAAGCTGTTCTTCCTTATCAAAAACCGGCAGGTAGCGGATGTTGTTCTCGCTCATGATGAGCATACAGCTATCTACCGATGATTCAGGCGTTATCTTTGGGAAATTATTGCTCATGATCTCGCCAACGGTAGTATCATCAGAGTGTTTACCCATTAGTATGATCTTACGGGCATAGTCGCGCTCGGTTACCAGGCCAATATAATTATCGTTCTCGGTTACCACTACCGAGCCAATATTTTTTTCCGACATCAGCTTCAGCACATTTAAAACGGTGGTTTGGGCAGGCACAGCAATAACATTGCTGCCCTTACGGGCAAGGATGTGTTTTACGCTTTTCATACTTTGGGGTTATTTGGTATTTGAATTTACGAATAACTAATAGAAAAACAATAAGTTATGGCGAAAATATTTAATTATCCCCGGGCGCATGCCCGGGCAGGGCACTTATGAAAGTTTACCAAACCCTGCAAGTGTTCACGTTCACTGCCGTGAACGCTGTTTAAATTTATAAATAATAGAGGTGACAAAGCACTGTCACCTCTATTCTAAAATATATTAATACAGCACCCGCAGCAAAAAAGGATATTATAGAACTTATTTCGCCAATAAACGGCCTCAAAACGCCCTGTTGGATCAGCCGAGGGCAATAACCTTATCTTTTAACACCCCGAATATCTTATCGGCCTTGCGGCTCAGGATGGCCACCTTACCCGTAAACTTGCCGAATGATGGCAGGATAGCCTGGTTTTTACCAAACGCGAAACAAGGCAGCGTAACGCTTTGCCTGCCCCGGCCAACCAGGCTAACGCCGGGATGGATGTGCCCGCATAGTACATAACCGCCTTCGGCTTTTACTTCAGGATCGGGCAGCGGGTGGTGCAGCATCAGGAAGGGGCCCATAATTAGCTCCTTATAGAGGATGATGCCAAGGTCAGTATAATGTTTATCACTGATGATGTCGTGGTTGCCCTTTATCAGGACGATCTGCAGCCTGGGGAACTGGCTGCGCCAAAGCACAAACCAATCCCAGTCGTTATTCATATCGCTATGGAACAGGTCGCCCAGGAAGATCAGCTTTTCGGGATGGTACTCGTGGATCAGATCGGATAATACGGCCAGGTCATCCTGCTCCATATTGCGGGGGATGGCGATACCGGCCTTACGGAAATGCCCCACCTTGCCAAAATGTACATCAGCCGCCAGCAGGGCTTTTTCCTGCTGCCAGTAAATAGCTTTTTGTGGTAACAGTAAAAGGTCCTGATCTAAAAATTGGAAAGGGGTACCCGCACTCATCGTCATATCGGGGGCAAAGATAAGGGTTTTGTTTTTTGGGTGAGTGGAGAGCGGTTGATTGGGTGAGTGGTTGCAGGGCGGCGAGTTTACTCACCCCGCGGCACTACGTGCGCGACCCTCTCTTCGCTGTGCGGAAAGAGGGTTTAAGAAATCCAAATTTCCCCACCCTCTTTGCGAAGCAGAGAGGGTCGACGAGCGGAGCAATGTCGGGGTGAGTAAATCTCGCAACGTGTTACATCATGAACCAGCGATGTCTTGCATGCGGGCGCAGGGTCTCTTTCAGAAGACCCTGCGAGGACGGAACTTGCAAAGCGATGATTGTATACAGAAATCAATCCCCAGGATTAAATTAAAGCATTGGACTGCGCGATTCCCTCCCAACGGGAGGGTGCAGGGAGGGGTTTTACGATATACATCACGAATAACCCCTCCCTGCTACCACACAGACCATCGCACCCCTCCCCAGGGAGGGAATTAAACTGTTCAACGAGCCTTTACTAAATTATTGTAATATTGTTTTATGGAAATTAAAGAAGCGCAGCATCTTGTAGATAACTGGATAAAAACAACTGGTGTACGGTATTTTAATGAGCTAACCAATACCGCCATGTTAATGGAGGAGGTTGGCGAGGTGGCACGCATTATGGCAAGGCAATACGGCGAGCAATCCTTTAAACAATCGGACAAGGGGGTGAACCTGGCGGATGAAATGGCCGATGTGCTGTTTGTACTGATATGCCTGGCCAACCAAACCGGTATTGACCTGACTGATGCGCTGGAGAAAAATATGCAAAAAAAGAACATCCGCGATGCAGACCGGCACCAGAATAATGAGAAACTAAAATAGTTATCTGCGTTATATAATTCTATAAGAGCAAATTAAACAGAATATTATTCTGTTTAATTTGTAAAATCGAAATATAATAATGTAGATTTGCTATTAACTAACCAAATCTATGTTATTATGAAAAAGTACCCGTTTATCCTGTTTGCCCTACTCATGGCTTTTGCAGCATGCAAAAACAGATCCGGAGGATCTTCAAGAGAAAAAGCAAATGTTATGGAGGTGACGTTGCCTCCGCCCGTTGCAAAAGCCGATAACGAAGTGATGGATAAAAAAGCGGGGTATGAGCCACCAGTGGTAGAGGCCATTGAAGCCGTTGCTAATGCCGATGTAAGGTCTGTGCCTGCTGCCAAACCCACTGATATAGAAAAGAAGATCATCAAGGAAGGCGATATCCGTTTTGAGAGCCCGGACATTGTGAAAACCCGAAAGCAGATCATTAGCGCTTTAAAGCATTTAGGCGGCTATGCCGAAAACGACAGCGAAACAACCGACGGCGCACTGGGCAGCAAGGAATACACCATCACTATCCGCATCCCTGCCAAAAACTTTGATGCCTTTTTGAGTACGGTATCCTCAACCGCTACCAAAATAGATAGCCGCAACATCCGCATAAAAGATGTTACCACCGATTTTATTGATACCAAGGCCCGGCTGGATAATAAACTGCAACTGGAAAAACGTTACCAGAACCTGCTAAGCCGTGCCGGTAAAATGCGCGACCTGCTGGATATTGAAGAAAAACTTACCGAGATCCGCAGCGACATCGAAGCTACCCAGGGCCAGTTGAATTATATGAGCAAACAGGTTGCCTATAGCTCATTAAACATCACCTTTTATACCGTACAGCCCGAACAGGTTGCCGCCGGCAATGGCTTTGGCTATAAGCTAAAAAGTGCGCTGACCAATGGCTGGGATTTTCTGCAGAACTTGTTTTTTGGCCTGATATCAAACTGGCCGTTACTAATCGTTTTTGCAGCGGTGTTTGTATTGATAAAAAGGTGGAGAGGACGCAGGGCTGTTAAACAAGCTTAACCAGCTTCTCGCCCTGAAATACAGGGATAGCGGTTGTCAGATCAACCTGCAGGTAAAACGCGATATGTGCTGTCGCGAGTTTAGCGCAGCATAACTCGTGACTCGGCATGGCTAAAGCTTTCAGCTTTATAGAGATATTATTAATTTAACGGCATGAGCAGAGGGTATAAATTCCATGATCAAGAGCGACCGTACTTTGTAACGTTTTCTGTAGTTAGATGGATTGACGTTTTTACACGAAGAGAATATAAGGACATAGTGGTAGACAGCCTAAAATATTGTATTCAAAACAAAGGCCTTGAATTATATGCATGGGTAATTATGAGCAACCATGTTCATTTGATAATTGGCACTAAAGGCCAACCCATGCAGGATATTTTGAGAGATATAAAAAGGCACACTTCTAAAATGCTGCTAAAAGCAATCAGCGAAAACATTCAGGAAAGCAGACGCGATTGGCTATTGTGGTTTTTTGAACGGGAAGGGAAGCAAAATTCAAACAATGAAACGTATCAATTTTGGCAACAAGGAAATCATCCTATTGAATTGTGGAGCAACACTGTTATCGATCAAAAATTAGATTATATTCATAACAACCCGGTAACTGCGGGGTGGGTTGATGAGCCGGAACATTATCTTTACAGTAGCGCACGCGATTATGCAGATGGGAAAGGTATGATAGAAATTTTATTGATGGTTTAGTGTGTTAAGCTGAAAGCTTACCTTGTGCCGCATCACGAGTTACGCTGCGCTAAACTCGCGACAGCTTTGTTTTTGCAATAGTATTTGTAATCATTAAAAGATGGCGCAGGCGCAGGGCTGTTAAACAAGCTTAACCAGTTTCTCGCCCTGTAATATGGGGATGGCGGTTGTCAGATCAACCTGCAGGCAAAACGCAATATCTTTTTCGATGCCCAGTTTGCGGAGGCGTTCGCCATGGGATGTTTTGCCGAGGTATTTACTGATATCATTTTTACCAATCTGGAACAAGTCGTTGGCGGCGATGGCGGGGTCGTCTAAAGTGTAGCCGCTATCTTTCAGTTGCTCGATAACTGCGCCCGCAAAAAGGGTATCCTCCAGGTTAAAATTATTTTGCCAGCCGGCGCAAACCAGCAGGATATTACCTTCATGCTTCTTCAGGTAGTTGCAAAGCGAAGTAATATTCAGGAAAGAACCTATCAAAATCTGCTTTGCACTGCGCGAAAGATGCAGGGCATGGGTGCCATTGGTGGTAGTAAGCACAACGGTTTTACCGGCCACCTTTTCGGCAGTGTATGAGAAAGGCGAATTGCCAAAATCAAAACCGGCCACCACCTCACCATTACGTTCGGCTGCCAGCAGGTAACCGGTGCCTTTTTCGCGATAAGCGGCACATTCCTCTACTTCCGATACCGGGATAATAGCCTCCGCCCCGTTCTCTATCCCATAACAGATGGAAGATGTAGCGCGGAAAATATCAATGATCACCACCGTATAATCTTCTACCTTATATACTGGTATCAGCGCCGTGGTCAGGCAAACGTCTAAGTTTTTAGTCATTGGTCACTTGTCATTATTCATTGAAAAAAACATTAGGTCACCCGTTCATCAAAAAAATGACGCAGTGACCTAATGACTCAATGACGGCGCTTCGCGCCTATTTATAAAACGGTGGTTTTACAACCTGTGCTTTTACTTTATTATCGCGGATAAGGATATAGATCTCGCTGCCTTCTTTTGCGAATTCGTTTTTTACATAGCCCAGGCCAATTGCTTTTTGCAGCGATGGTGATTGGGTACCTGAGGTTACTTTACCAATAACGTTGCCGTCGGCATCAACAATCTCGTAATCGTGGCGGGGGATACCGCGGTCAATCATTTCAAAACCGATAAGCTTGCGCTCAACACCGGCTTGTTTTTGCTGTTGTAATGCTTCAGAATTTGTAAATGCTTTGGTGAATTTGGTAACCCAGCCTAAACCGGCCTCTAATGGCGATGTGGTATCGTCAATATCGTTACCGTACAGGCAAAAGCCCATTTCTAAACGCAGGGTATCGCGGGCAGCTAACCCAATTGGCTTAATACCGAAAGGCTCGCCGGCTTTAAATACTTCGTTCCAGATATATTCTGCGTGCTCATTATCAAAATAGATCTCGAAACCACCCGCCCCGGTATAACCTGTTGCAGATACTACCACATTATCAATACCGGCAAATGTGCCTTTTTTAAAGGTGTAGTACTCCATCGAACCCAAGTCGATATCGGTAAGGCTTTGCAGCGCATCGGCAGCTTTAGGGCCTTGTACGGCCAATAACGAGGTACGGTCAGAGATATCTTTCATGTCAACACCTTCGGTGTTGTATTTACTTATCCAGTTCCAGTCTTTCTCGATGTTTGATGCGTTAACCACCAGCATGTAGGTTTTCTCGTCTATCCGGTAAACCAAAAGGTCGTCTACTATACCGCCATCTTCATTGGGCAGGCAAGAGTACTGTACTTTGCCATCATAAAGTTTTGAGGCATCGTTGCTGGTAACCCGCTGTATCAGGTCAAGCGCTTTTTCGCCTTTTAAAATAAACTCGCCCATGTGGCTTACATCAAATACGCCTACGCCCTTACGCACGGTATCGTGTTCGGCATTAATGCCAACGTATTGTACCGGCATATTGTATCCGGCAAATGGCACCATTTTAGCGCCCAGATCGGTATGTACTTGTGTTAAAGCTGTGTTCTTCATGTTATTTAATATCGGGGCAAAAATAGCAAAATAGTGTTACTATTCAGCTCCAATTTCCCGCCGAGGTTTGGGGAGAGGCTAAATAGATCATGTAATAACCAAATGTTCTTTTAACCACAGAGCGCCCGGAGGGAAAAGCACAGAGATTATGTTGATCATCTAAATAATTCACAGAAAATCTCTGTGATTCTCTGCTAACTCTCTGTAGTTAAATAATAAACTATACAGCTGTATTGAAGGGGGCTGTTTACACAATTGATTGATAAAAATCGGCAAGCTGGCGGGTAATAGTGTTTACATCGTGCTGCTGCTCTATCAGCTTACGGGCGTTGCGGCCTATCTGGCGGCAATAATGCTCGTCGGTGATGCATTTAAGCATGGCGTTGTAAAACTCATCGGCATTATTGGCGATAATAATATTGCTGCCATTTTTGATGTTGATACCCTCGGCGCCGAGCGTGGTAGATATGATGCATTTTTCCATGGCCATACCCTCCACAATTTTTACCCGCATTCCCCCTCCTGATAACAGCGGGACCACCATGATACTTTTGCTGTTCACAAACTCCAGCGCGTCATCCACCTCGCCATGTATAAACACCTTGCCCAGTACCTCGTAATCATCAAACTCCTCGGGGATGTTATGGCCGGCAACGTAGAATTTTGCTTTCAGGTGGCCATCAACCAGGTCTTTATGAAAGTTATCAAGAAACCATTCAATGCCCTCCCGGTTAGGCAGCCAATCCAGCGATCCCAGGAAAAACAGGCTCGGGAAATCGGTTTTGGTATGGTCGGGCTTGTAAAGCGATAGGTCTACCCCTATAGGCAAAACTACGATAGGTATTTTAGCCCCGTATGATAATATCGAAGCCTTATCCTGCTCGGTGAACGCCACAATACCGTCAAACTTATTAAACAGTTCAAGCTCATAGTTTTTAATGCGGCGGGCCAGCAATTGCAGGTACCAGCGCTTAAACGGATCGCTTTTTTGCTGGGCCAGCTTTTGCCAAACCTGGTGCTCAATGTTATGCGCCCTGAAAATGACCTTCGCTTTTGAGTTTTTGCGGATGACGCCCAGGTAAGGCGCTACAAAAATGCCCTCAATCTGGATAATGTCGTACTTATTGTCGGTTAGGTTTCTAAACAGCAGTTTTTCAAACCCGGCGTTATAATACCTGTCTATATTATAAGAGTTTTTGGTGAACAGGTTACTTACCGCCTCAACCGCTGTAATGCGGATATCAATATTGTATTCAATATAATTTATCTGGTCAAGCAGCACGTCCCTTTCGGGTTGTATAGCATTCTTTTTTACGTTGAGGGATATCAGGGATACATCGTGCCCAAGGGCCACAAGGCCCTTTATGGTATTGCCTACCACAATAGGGTATCCCCCATTTTGTGGGAACGGGGCGCGGTGTGTTAATATCAGTATCCTCAAGGCCGGTAAAATTGGTTGCTCAAATGTATTAAACCTTGGAGGGTTTGGCAATTAACTTTTATAAATCAACCAGTTCGGGGGCGGTTACGCGGAAAGTTTTACGATGATATGGCGTATGGCCAAGGTTCAGCACTATTTTACGATGGCTGATGGTGGGGTAGCCTTTGTTGCTGTGCCATTCATATTCGGGATGCTCTAAAGCAATTTGCTTCATGTAATCATCGCGATAGGTTTTGGCAAGTATGGATGCAGCTGCTATGCTAAAGTATTTCGAATCGCCTTTTACAATACAGGCATGCGGGGTATCGCGGTATTGAGTAAAGCGGTTACCATCAATAATTAAATACTGGGGGATGCAAAGCAGTTTATCAATAGCGCGGTGCATAGCCAAAAAAGAGGCGTTTAGGATGTTGATCTCGTCTATCTCTACGTTATCGCACCAGGCTACGGCATGGGCTATGGCTTTTTCCTCAATTTCGGCACGTAAATCGTAACGTGCCTCTTCTGCTATTAGTTTGGAGTCGTTAAGCAGCTTATGCTTAAAATTATGCGGAAGGATAACAGCGGCGGCAAACACGGGCCCGGCAAGGCAGCCACGGCCGGCCTCGTCACATCCTGCTTCAATCAAATCTTTCTGGTATCGGGCTAATAACATTTGCGCTTTATTCCTTTGATTTACAAATATCTTAAAATTAGTTGCCAGAGTGCAACAGGTGTTTAAAAATATGCACCGGGTATTGATTTAAGGTTTTATTATTTCTTGTGCCGTTAGGCACATTTGGTTGGTAGAATTGATAGAAAGCCACCAAGCGTTCCTATCGGAACGCCTGATTGCCGTTTTGTGATTTCTACCCACCAAAAATCCCTATTTGCAATGTCATTAATTTAGCTTAACCATGCGCCGTAGGTGCAAAATGTCGGTAGGAGGGTACCTATAAACACATAGCGTGCCGTCAGGTACGCCACTTCGATATGTTTGGTAACTAGCGGCACCAATTCCCGATTGGTTTTTCTTGCTACCTACCTTTAACACCTACGGTGTTGCCTTAACTTAACGACATTACCCTGCGGGATTCGAGCACCAATAAAAAAGGCCGCAGCTTTTAAACCGCGACCCTTTAGTTTTGAATTTATTGATCTTTATTAAAAGAATTTAAAGCCTACGCTTAGGGCCCAGATGTTTTGGCGCTGGCCATAGTTTTCGTTTATTTTGGTTAGGCCGCCCTCATAACGCAGGTCGGCAGTAATGTGGCCAATATCAACGCCACCGCCAACCTGGTAGCCCAGGGTGCTTTTTTTGTAGTCGCCAAAATCATTAAACGCGCCGCTTACGTTGTCGTTAAAACTTTGGTTTTTATCTAACACATAGCTAAAAATCGGGCCGGCCATCACCCTAAAGTTAAGGTTATCGCCACCAAAGCCCTTGCCTATTAATAAAGGCACGTTTAAAGTAGTGAACCTAACTTTACCTTCGGTAGTAACGGTACCGCCGTTGTTATTAAAATCAAATTTACCCCCGCTGCTGCCCAGGTAAAGCTCGGGTTGCAGGTAAAGGCTGCTGCCAAAACGTGCGAAAAGGCCGGCCTGGTAACCGGTAATGGTAGATTCGCTTACGTTGCTGGTGTTGATCTTAGAGAAATTGATACCCGCTTTAGCACCCAGCGAAAACTGCGCTTTGGCACTTATTACAGCCATAAACAGTATGGCCACGCTTAACAAACATTTTTTCATAGTAGTATGGTTTTAGTTTATAAAAACGGTTTGATGCGTATTGTTTTTAAAAGTTTAACACGCCGCAGCATATTAAACGTACGCTGCGGTGTATTTTTTATATTTTTGCCTAAATAATTTATTTTATGGCAGAGATAACTATCAGTAATAAAGACTGGGAGCGTATAAAAATAAAGGTGCAAAGAAAATATAACCACCTTACCGACGAGCAGTTGCAATACACCGAAGGGCAGGAAGAAAGCCTGATAACGCGCTTAATGGACCTGGTTAACCGCGACCGTAAATACGTGGTGTTTACCCTTACAAAAGCTTTGGTAAACATAGATACTAACCGCCTTTAAAAACAGTTTATTATAAAAAGCCGTTAGGCTTTTATATATTTATATTTCAAGAGGTTAAGGATGATGGCTAAAAGGGTTATAAGCAAATTCAAAAAACCGGCATTGTATGCAGGGGCTTTGGCATTGGCTATAAGTGTATGGAGTTTTCAGGACGATCTTTTCCAGATATCTAAAAACCTGGATGTATTTGCATCGGTATATAAAGAGGTTAACATAAATTATGTTGATGATATTAACTCGGCTAAACTAATAAAAACCGGCGTTGATGCCATGCTGGATGGCCTTGACCCGTACACCGAGTTTGTGCCCGAGTCTGAAATTGAAGAATATAAACTGCACTACGTAAGTACCCAATACGGCGGTATAGGCGCCAGTATTTTTGTTCGCGATAATAAGATTTACATATCTGATGTGTTCACCAACTTCCCGGCGCAAAAGGCTGATATACGCCAGGGCGACCAAATGTTGAAGATAAACGATGTTGAACTTGCCGGCAAAACCAACGACCAGGTAAGCCAGCTTTTAAAAGGATCTAAAGGCGCAACAATTAAACTGTTAATGAAACGCGATGCCGAAGCCCCGGTAGTAAAAAGCCTGGTGCGCGACGAGATAAAGCAGCCAAATGTGGTTTACTCGGGCATGGTGGCCGGTAACATGGGTTACATTAAGCTGAACAAATTTTTAGAGAACTCGGCCGATGAAGTTACTACTGCTTTAACCGCTATTAAGAAAAACAACCCTAACGGTATCATCCTCGATCTGCGATCGAACGGTGGTGGCATCTTGCAGGAGGCTGTTAAAATTGTGAACCTGTTTGTGCAAAAGGATGTGCAGGTGGTATCGCAAAGGGGTAAAATAAAAGAGAAAAACTTTACTTACAATACGGTTAGTACCCCTATGGAGCCTAACCTGCCGTTGGTAGTGCTGGTAAACAGCCGCTCGGCATCGGCATCAGAAATTGTTGCAGGCGCCCTGCAAGACCTGGACCGGGCCATTATCATAGGCCAGCGTAGTTATGGTAAAGGGCTGGTGCAGCAAACCTTTAATTTACCATATAACAGCCTGGTGAAGGTTACGGTTGCCAAATATTACGTGCCATCGGGCCGTTGCGTGCAGGAGATTGATTACACCCACCGCAAAGATGATGGCAGCGTTATAAAAGTGGCAGATTCGGCCATACATGAGTTTAAAACAAAAAATGGCCGTTCGGTTTATGATGGCAGCGGTATTTACCCGGATGTTTTTATAAAGCAGGAACGCTTTGCTAACATTACCCAAACACTGATAAGTAAGCTGCTGATATTTGATTATGCTACCAAATACCGTAACACGCACTTAAAACCTATCGACCCAAAATCGTTTGCGCTGACGGACGGGGACTATGACGACTTCATTAAGTTTTTAGACGGGAAGAATTATACCTACAGCACCGTATCAGAAAAAATGCTGAACAGCTTAAAAACACAGGCAACAAAAGAGAAGCAATTTGCCGAAATACAAGCCGAGTACGATGCGCTAAAGGCCAAAATGGCCAGCAGTAAAAAAAACGATCTGCAATTGCATAAGGATGAAATTAAGCAGGTAATTGAAAATGAGATAGCTTCCCGTTACGAATACGAAAAAGGCCGCTATGAAGCCAACTTTAAATATGACAAGGAGCTTGCCGCGGCTGTAAAAGTTATGCAGGATAAAACACAGCTTGCATCTATACTAAAAGGCGTAGGCGATTATAAAACTATTGGCAAGCCGATGCTGGCCATGGCCGGTAAAAAAGCGGCTGATAAAGATGACAGTGACGATTGATGTAAGAATCAAGAGTTAAGACATAAGAATCAAGATTTTAGCAAAGCCTTTCAAATTAATTTGAAAGGCTTTGCTGTTTTACGTCTTGTGTCTTGACCCTTACATCTTGATTCTAATATTGTAACATCCATGTTATACCCCTTCTTTTTATTAAACCATAATTCGCGGTAGCTGTCATACCTGCAAAAATATACAACTATGAAAAAGGTAATTATTACAGCAGCCATATTTTTAAGCTGCATAGCATACAAAACAGCGAGTGCGCAAGTTAGTTTAAGCATTAACATTGGCAGCCAGCCCGAGTGGGGGCCAACAGGTTACGACCATGCCGATTATTACTACATGCCAGATATTGATACCTATTATGATGTACCGGCCCATCAATATGTATACCTGGAGAACAACAGCTGGGTACGCAGGGCAAGTTTACCCCCAAGGTATAATAACTACAATGTATATAACGGCTATAAAGTTGTTGTGAATGAGCCAAATCCGTGGGTGCATGCAACAACCTATCGTACCAAATACGCAGGTTACAGGGGCCGTGCCGGCCAAACCATTATACGCGATAGCCATGATGTTAAATACCGTAACCATTGGTCAAATACTAACCGCCCGGTACGTGTAGAGAACCGCACAGTGGTAAAACATACTACTAAAATTGTAAAACATGATAACCGGGGTAATAGCAAAGGCCATGGTAATGATAAGGGCCACGACCGCGGACACAGGGACTAATTCAGTCCATTAAATAACAGGAAGGCCCCTTTATAAAAGGGGCCTTCCTGTGTTTAAAAAGTATTTGTACAGGATACAAAAACAGCTTATTTATTACTAAACTCTGTTAGCTTTATCATGTCTTGTACCTTACCAAAGGTGATTTTGTTTTCTTTTATAAAAGCGTCTATCTGTGTTTCTTTACCGGGGAACTGCTTAACGAAAGCTTTTAAATTAGGTGCGGGGGTATAGTCGTTACCTTTTTTTAACCAATAGATGTTTTGCGTATCCATTATATAACCGTCGGCCAGTTTAATATCATAATTGCCGGGTTTGTCTGAACTGCTCTTACTGCCACCCAGTGTGCCGTTAAGGGTTGAATTTGAGGTGCCTATGCGGCCACCAAGCGCATCCCCTTTAACAATTTTACCTTTGTATTGTGCATATAAGGCAACGGGCGTTTTTGTAAGCTTTTCATAAAAACCTACTTTACCGGGTACAAGTAAACGGCCCTGGATAGCAATGCTATCTATATTGCCGCTTTGATCTAAAACCAGCTTGCTGCCATTTTGGTCAAACATCATCTCCTGGGTTATGGTGTTGTAGTTAAGTACAGCATCAAGTGTTGCGCCGTTTTTTTGGAAAACGGTTCCTGTTGTAAAATCAGTAAAAATAAATGGTGAAGTTGCCGGATTTACGCCCACCTGGGCAAAGGCGCCGGATAAGCAAAATAAAGCTGCTCCTGTAAGTAAGATTATTTTTTTCAATTTGGTGAAGTTTATAAGTGTGATATTCATTTAGACTATAAACTTAGCCATTAGTTTAAATAAAAGATAGCTAAATAAAATTTATTACTTTTCTAAGATGCCGCTAACCAGCGATTTCCATTGCGGCCCTGAGAGGCCTTCGCGGGCAGCAAGGGCGATGATGGTATTACGAACGGTATCATACAAACCAACGCCTTTGTTATTGGGCGTTTCGTTACGGCCGTATGAAGCCGCGCTAACATGGGTTAGGTACCGCTCTACAATAAATGTATTGGTTGACTGGTGGGCAAAAAAGTGCGCGATGGCCCTATCCGGGTGCATAGGGCTGGCAACAGGCCTTACGGTCATGGTGATATATTCGCTTTCGGCGGTGGCGTCGTCAACCTCTTCTATCGCCTCTATCCTTACCCATTCCTTCCCATCGCCGGCAAGCGGGCCGGGAGCGGGCAGGTTAATATAAAACAGGTCGCCTTTTTCGGCCATTTTATAAACTTCGTTACCTGCAGCATCTGTTATGGCAAACTTAGCCGAATGCGGGCCACTCAACACATGCCATTGCGAGATATCTTTAAGACGGTCTTTAGCCAAAAGAAACAAATGATGCGCTTCCTGCGCAGATCCACAATCTACAAAGTGGATAACATCTGTTTTTTCGCCTTCGGTTTGTGGCGGTATATTATCTGCAGCGTTGTTCATGGCGTATGGGTTTACATAAGCAACAAAGTATGGTACGCGGTTGTTTTGATATCTATAACACATAAAAAAAGCGGCCTTCTTTAAAGCCGCTTTTATATATTAAATGATTTTTACCAGAAGAACGAGTACAATGCTACGATAATACCACCTACAATTAATGCGCCGGCGGTAAACGCGCGCGATGTTTTAAACATAGAGGCATCAATTTCAAGCCCATTGGTTTTAACACCTTTAGCCTGGTCGATTTTTGATATAATAACCATCCCTATCACACAAAGTGCAAACACAAATCCCATACGGTCTATAAAGGGGATCTCGTACAGCTTAGTAACCTTATCATCCTGTAAGGCTTCTTTTGCAAAGCCATAAGGATACAAAAAGCTCAGGTCGGCAAACCTTGGCAGCAATTTAAAAAATACTGAAAATACAAACCCGCCTATGGTTGCAAATAAAGCCGCGTTAGATGAGGCTTTTTTCCAGAAGAAGCCCAGGATGAACATGGCAAATATACCCGGCGATACAAAGCCCGTATATTCCTGAATGTATTGAAAGCCTTGTTTGCCTTCGCCCATTAACCGTTCGCCAATTACCAGCGACATTATAACGCCTAAGGCCATAGCTACCAGAACAGACCATTTGCCCAATACCACCAATTTTTTTTCACTTGCCTGGGTATTGATTGCCTTTTTATAAACATCAAGTGTAAAAATAGTGGCAATGCTATTTGCCTTGCCGGCAAGCGAGGCCACTATAGCTGCCGTAAGTGCCGCAAACGATAGCCCTTTTAATCCGGCGGGTAAAAGATTTAAAAGCGAAGGGTAGGCTTTATTGACATCTACAACGCCTGATGAGCTTAGCATTTCCTGGTGGAACATTCCCCTCTGATAAAGCACATAGGCCGCTATACCCGGTAGTACTACAATAACCGGCATTAGTAATTTTAAGAAGGCCGCAAATAAAATCCCTGCGCGGGCGGTTTTTAGGTCGGCCCCCAAAGCTCTTTGGGTGATATACTGGTTGCAGCCCCAATAATTAAGGTTCACGATGATCATACCCCCTATTAACACTGATAGGCCCGGCATATCCATATAGTTATCGTTTTCCTTCTTAAATATCATATGAAAATGCTCTGAAGCATCGTGATGCAGTATTTTCAGGCCTGAAAGTATGGAATGGTCGGTTGCCGTTTTTGTTAACTCGCCCAATGCTATGTATGTAGCAGCTAACCCTCCCAGTATTAATACAAACACTTGTATCACATCAGTATAGCCAATAACTTTCATACCACCCAGCGTTATAATAACAGCGAATACTGCTAAAGCAATTATACAGAAGTAAATATTTAAGCCGGATATGCCACTTATTGCCAATGCACCCAGGTACAAGATAGACATCAGGTTAACCACGATATATAACAACAGCCAAAAGATGGCCATTACCATGGCCACGGTGCCGTTATACCGCTGATGCAGGAACTGCGGCATGGTGAAGATCTTATTCTTGAGGTATATCGGGATAAAGAATATAGCCACCACGATGAGGGTAGCCGCGGCCATCCACTCGTAGGTTGATATGGCCAATCCCATTTTAAACGCCGAACCACTGGTGCCGATAAATTGCTCGGCAGAGATGTTGGAGGCGATCAGCGATGCGCCAATGGCCCACCAGGTAAGGGAGCCTTCGGCCAAAAAGTAATCTTTTGATGTAGCATCGGCGTTTCGTTTGCGTCTATAGATCCAGTACCCGTAAAGGGATACGACCAAAAAATAAATAAGAAAGACGATCTTATCGCCGAGGGTAAGAGAATTCATTTATGTGGTTTAATAGGTTTAATAATATGGGAGCCTAATAATAGTTATATATATCGGTTAATCAAATTTTCAAGATACTCTTGTTTGCCGCTGATGGTTGCAGGTTCGCCATTATCAATAGCGTATTGGCGCAGATCTTCAAGCGAGAGTTTTCCGGCTTCGTAATCTTTACCCTTGCCGCTATCAAAAGAAGCATAACGTTCCTGCCTTATCTTTTTATAATCCGACCGCTGCAAAATATCGTTGGCGATGATCAGCGCCCTTGCAAAAACATCCATCCCGCCTATGTGGGCATAAAACAGGTCGGCCGGGTCGGTAGAGTTACGGCGGATCTTGGCATCAAAGTTTATACCGCCACCTGCAAAACCACCGGCTTGCAGTATAATCAGCATATATTCAGTAACCTCGGTAATATCATTCGGAAACTGGTCGGTATCCCAGCCATTCTGGTTATCGCCCCGGTTGGCATCTATTGAACCCAGCAACCCCGCATCGGCAGCTACCTGCAGTTCGTGCTGAAAAGTATGACCGGCCAGCGTGGCGTGGTTAACTTCAAGGTTCAGTTTAAAATCATTCAGCAGGTCATACTTCTGCAAAAAGCCCAATACCGTTGCCGCGTCATAATCATACTGGTGTTTGGTTGGCTCGCATGGCTTTGGTTCTATAAAAAACGTGCCTTTAAAGCCCTGTTTACGTGCATAATCTTTAGCAGTGTGCAAAAATTTAGCGAAGTGTTCCTGCTCACGTTTCATATCGGTATTCAGCAGGGTCATGTATCCTTCGCGGCCGCCCCAAAAAACATAGTTTTCGCCACCAAGGGCAATGGTAGCATCAATAGCTGCCTTTACCTGCGCCCCGGCATGTGCCAGTACATGAAAATCGGGGTTTGTAGAAGCCCCGTTCATATACCTGCGGTTGCTAAACAGGTTTGATGTACCCCAAAGCAATTTTACACCACTTGCGGCTTGCTTTTGTTTGGCGTACTCAACCAAAGCCTGCAGGCGGCGGTCGTTCTCCGTAACATCATTGGTATAATCAACCACATCCACATCGTGGAAGCAATAGTAGGGTAAATTCATTTTGGTGATGAACTCAAATGCGGCGTCCATTTTATCTTTGGCGCGTTCTACAGCATCAGCCTTTACGGCCCATGGGAAGATGTGGGTTGGTTCGCCAAACGGATCGGCACCGTTACCGCAGAACGAGTGCCAGTAAGCACAGGCAAAGCGCAGGTGGTCTTTCATGGATTTACCGTTGATCACCCTGTCGGCATCATACCAGCGAAACGCCAGCGGGTTATCAGACCTCGGGCCTTCATACTGTACCTGTTCTATTCCTTTAAAAAACTCTTTATCACCGGTTACAATGTTCATAGTAGTAGATTTATATAATGATTTATTATTTATTGACAGGTTCACGTTCTGCATCCTGATTCTTGTCGTCCTGCTTCACTTCCAGGTGCTGTTCAAGGATGTTTTTCCAATCCTGGTATATGCTTTCGAAAGCAGCGGCACCAGTAGGTTCCACATAGCCAACCCGCTCCGCCTTGCTGAATGCTTCTGCCTGTGAAGGGAAGATCTCGGCACCAATGCCCGCCCCTAATGCTGCGCCAAGGCTGCCATCGTTGTTATAAAGCTCTACCGGAACACCCGTAGCGTTCACAAATGTTTGGGTAAACAGGTTGCTTAAAAACATATTGGTTTTACCTGCGCGGATCACAGTTGGGTTCATGCCGTTCTCGCGCATAATATCAAGCCCGTATCTGAAGGCGCAGGCAATACCTTCCTGCGCAGCCCTAAAGATATGAGCGGGCGTATGCAGGTTTAGGTCTATATTGTGCAGGTGCGCGCCTACCTGTTTATTGTTCAGCATTCGCTCGGCACCGTTGCCAAATGGCAGTATACGCAGGCCATTGCTGCCCGGCGGGGCGCCTTCTGCCAGTTTATTCATCTGCTCATAACTAAGTGATGTGCCGAATGTATTCTTTATCCACCGGTACAAGCTGCCCGTACCGTTTATACAAAGTAAAACGCCAAGCCTTTTACGCTCATTGGTATAATTAACATGTGCAAAAGTGTTTACTCGCGATTGCGGGTCGAAAGCCAACTGATCGCTTACGCCATATATAACACCGGAGGTGCCTGCTGTTGCAGCCACCTCACCAGGTTTCAGCACGTTTAAGGATAAGGCGTTGTTGGGCTGGTCGCCGGCCTTATAGGTAACCGGGGTGCCTGCTGTTAGCCCTAATAAGGCGGCAACCTTTTCCGTTACCCTGCCATGGGCCGAGAAAACCGGCTTAACGGTTGGGAACAACGTATCGCTAAAGCCAAAATAATCTGTAATATCTTTTGAGATACCATTAAACTGAAAATCGAAAAAGATACCTTCTGATAATGCCGAAGCCGAGGTGGTTATCTCGCCGGTAAGTTTCATGGCTATGTAGTCGCCGGGGAGCATGATCTTATCTATGCGTTTGTAAATTCCCGGTTCATTTTGTTTTACCCAGGCCAGTTTTGCCGCCGTGAAGTTGCCTGGCGAGTTAAGCATATGCGACAGGCAGGTTTCGGTACCGATATCGGTAAAGGCCTTATCGCCGATTTCTACCGCCCGGCTATCGCACCAAATGATGCTGTCGCGCAGAATTTTCTGCTCCTTATCTACCAAAACCAGCCCGTGCATCTGGTAAGCAATGCCAATTGCAGAAATATTTTTAAGGGTGTACCCACCATTTTTATTGCAAAGTGCCAGGGCCTGCTGCATTTGCTGCCACCACATATCTGGCGATTGCTCGGCCCAGCCAGTTTGCAGGGTTTTGATGGGCGATTCCTCGTCGGGGTATTGCGCGGAAGCAATAACGCGCTGGTTTTCAGCATCAACAATGCATACTTTTACCGAAGAGGTGCCTACATCAATGCCTAATAACAGCATGTTATTGTTCTTTAAGAATTACGTGGACGATTAATAATTGGGTATTAAAAAACGAATTTAAAGTAATTTTTTAAAAACCGTCTATTTGACGCCAATTAGGCCAAAAACAATTAAAATGAGAAATTTTAAAAAAGAGTTGTGTAAAAGAAAAAGGTGCGTATATTTGCAATCCCAAACGGAGTGGTAGTTCAGCTGGTTAGAATGCCTGCCTGTCACGCAGGAGGTCGCGGGTTCGAGTCCCGTCCATTCCGCTAAAAAGGTATCAAAACCGTTTATAACCGCTTAAATCAATGATTTAAGCGGTTTTTTTATGTCAATCCCGCTCATTTCATACCACCATTTATGACTCATTCGGTGACCTATTCGGTGACCTGTTTTGATTCGCTAATTTAGTCACCGAATTAGCTTGTAATAAGTTGATTTTAAAGTACTTGTATTGATTTTTTTGAACTTAAAACAGCTCAAAAAAACTCAAAATTAATGCTATTAAGTAACTTAAAAATTAATGTGTTATGAAAACAACCCAAAGGTTCTCAGTTCTTATCTGGGCTGATAAACGAAAAACAGATGCCGCAGGACTGGTTCCGCTGTATGCAAGGATCACTTATTTAGGGAAACGTGCGGAAATTTCGCTTAAAAGAAGAGTGCATCCAGCCAAGTGGGATGCACCGACAGGCTTCCTCAAAGGGACCAGCCCTGATGCCAGAAGGATCAATGCTGATATTAATGATACGCTTGATGAGATCGACAAGGCGTTTAAATTTTTAAAGCGTACTGACGAAATCATTACTGCTGAAAAAATCAAATTGCAGTATTCAGGTGAAGAGCCGGAAAGAAAAATGCTGCTGGAGGTTTTCGATCAGCATAATGCGGACCTTGCAAAACTGGTAGGGAAAGACTTTGTAAAAGCAACGCTGACAAAGTACAATACAGTCAGAAGCCGTGTTTCAGGATTTATAAAACATAGATTTCAAAAAGAAGATGTCTATCTCGACCAGATAGACTTTGCCTTTGTCTCAGGTTTTGAAATGTATCTGAAGACAGAATGCGAAATTGAGCATAACACTGCCATGCGCTACATCAAAAACCTAAAAAAGATCATTAACCTTGGAGATTCCGCTCAAACTGACCACCTGATTCCGATTTAAAGTGACCAGGGTATTCCGGACGAAAGTGACCACCTAATTCCGGATCAAAGTGACCACCCCTTTTTTTTGACTGCCGAACAGAGACTG
>Ga0247735_1000025_pt1 | contig 146867 bp, 132 predicted proteins | sample UWRJL178409R2_FD_180934 | JGI IMG/M metagenome (GOLD analysis project Ga0247735, IMG submission 180934) | Plant litter microbial communities from Arlington Agricultural Research Station in Wisconsin, United States - UWRJ-L178-409R-2 | ecosystem: Environmental > Terrestrial > Plant litter >... | reverse complement strand
CGGTCCCAGCACAGACCCAGGCGCAAGCCCGCGTGGTGATGTACGCCACCGAATGGTGCGGCTACTGCAAACAGACCCGGCGCTTCCTCGACAGCAAAGGTATCCCGTACAAGGAATACGACATCGAGAAATCAACGGAAGGCCGCAAAGCCTATGAAGCATTGGGCGGGCGTGGGATTCCGTTGATTGATGTGAATGGCACGATCATTCGCGGGTTCAGTGAAGAAGCGATACTTGCGGCGTTGAAGTGATCGCAAATCGTGCTGCCTGATACATCTCTGTGGGAGCGAGGCTTGCCCGCGATGAGGGCACCGCAATCCTAAAGTAAACTGCGTCCAGCCTTATCGCGGGCAAGCACCGCTCCCACAGGTCACAAATCTCCCCGCTTATCAGCGCTTCTGAATCCGAAACCCAAACCGCGGAAAGTGCACATGCACCACCCCCGCCCGCTCGTCTTCGCGACGCAGAATCAACTCCTCACGCCCGCTGAACACCAATTCGCCTTCAACCGGGTCGACGCCATAATCGATGGCTGAGATTGTCACCTGATCACCCGCCTTGAAGCCATTAGGGTCAACAAATACCTCGTCCGGCAACGCTGCCGGAGTGGCCTGAGCTGCAATCTCCACAGCCTCGGCAGAACTCAGCTCGCTCGGCGCGCCGTGGCCGAAGCCCTGCACTCGTCCCAGCCATGCGGCGACACCCGGATAGTCATCCACCAACGGTGCGGTCACTGGGGTTTGCTTGAGGAACCACAGGGTGTGGGCGACCGAGAAATCGGCAATCGACGGCACGCCAAACAGGAAGTCGCCGTTACGCTCCAGTTGCAGTTCCAGACGCGCCATCAGCGTTGGCCACTGGTGCTTGGCTTGCTCGACCGGCATCCGACTCGCACTGCCGCCGTCAAACAATGCAGCACGATCGGCAACAAAGGCCTTGACCGCTTCCGGCGGCACTTTGGCAAAACGCACCGCAAGGGATTCGGGCTGGAACACCAGGCTGACCGCATGCATGAACATCACCGAATCCCCCCAGGCCGCAAAACTGGCAACGGTGAATTCCTGGCCTTCCGGGAAAAAAGCGGGCGAGGCTTTTTCCTGCTCCAGACGACGGGCCATCAAGGCCGTGTCGCAGTAGATATCCGCGCCAATCTGTAATACCGGGGTTTTCCGATAGCCGCCGGTCAGCGCCGTGAGATCGGGCTTGGGCATGATCGAAGGGATGATGACCGAACGCCAGGAGAGCCCTTTGTAGCCCAGCATCAGACGGGCTTTTTCAGCGAACAGGGAGGTGGGGTAATGGTGCAGGATGATGTCGGTCATGTTGGCCTTTCCGGCAGAGGGAAAGTTAACAGCTTAACTGGCAAAAACCGTGGAGCCTACCCGACAACTCTGATGGCGGATCATCAAGGCGATTGATCGAAACGCAGGTTCTGTAGGAGCTGCCGCAGGCTGCGAACCGCGGTGCATCAGACAAGCCGCATTCGTCGCCGTCGTAACCTCCGACAACTCCTACAGAACCGAGGTGTCTCTGAACGAATGCAGAACCTGTGGGAGAGCGTTTTCACATTAATCAGGTGCGCAATAACCCGCCGCCAAAACCTCCTTGGCACTCTTCCTCAACTTCTTGATCAACCGCTCCTGTCGTAGCGCCTCGCCCTTGCTGACACATTGCTCGACATACACCAGCGCCACTGCCGGGCTGGAGTAGAAAAAGCGCGCGCCCTTGCCACTTTGGTGGGCGGTAAAGCGGCGCTGGGGGTTGTCGCTGATGCCGCAGTACAACGAGCCGTTTTGCGCACGCACCAGGTACACGAACCAGGGTTTGCTGACCACTGGTTCGGGGGCTTCGTTGACGCAAGGGCTCAGAGCTTCAGGCATGACAGCAGATCGGTTTGGCGCGAAAGACGCGATTCTATCAGAGGCTCAACGCCCTGCCTGCCAAGCCTTGAGACCGTTCTGCGCCTGCTTACGGATGGCGTTCTGCACAAAAGGCGTCCAACCCAGCAGCACGCCTTTGACACCCAATGCCTGACGGGACCAGCGCCACAGGTCGAACTGGTCGTGATGTTCGCTGATCTTGCCATCGCGGAACACGAAGCGGGCCTGAATGTCGTTGATCACGGTGTTGCCCGTCTTGCTGAACAGATAAGTCGCGACCCAGTGGGCGGCGCCTGTACGCTCATCCGCTCGCACACTGTCAAAGGTCAGGGAAAAATCCTTGGCGCGCGAGGTGAGCATGCGCCACATATCACCCGCCTGTTGCCCACGCAGCTCACCAAACACCGGATCGCTGAACACCACGTCGTCGGTATAGCAGGCGGCCATGGCTTCGGCGTCGAGACGGTTAAAGGCCTCGTAGAAGCGGGTAATCAGGGCGTTATTGATCAGGCGTTTGTCTTCGTCGCTCATGCATGCACGTCCATTGGAGCAAAAGGTGCTTGCACGATAAGCGCCCTTTCAGCGCTTTGCCATGGGCATTCGCAACGCAAATACCGGGGCTCATACTTTTTCGCTGCTGACCTGCACATACAAGGCTCGTCCAGCACCTAGGCCAGCGACAGTGGCCGTTATGCCGAGAACAGCGAAGATCCAGCCGAGGGAATCCCAGCTGTCAGTCACATCATGCACAACTCCCACCGCAAAAGGCCCGATAGACGCAATGGTGTAGCCGATCCCCTGGGCCATGCCCGACAGGTTGGACGCCACGTGAGAATCTCGCGAGCGCAGCACGATCAGGGTCAGCGCGATGCTGAATGCCGCGCCCTGCCCCAATCCCAGCACAACTGCCCAGCCCCACAGGCCACCCACTGGCGCGTACAAGCAGCCGAACAGTCCAATCAGCGTCATGGACATCGAGATCAGCACGCCCAGGCGCTGATCCTTGCCACGGGTTGCCAGCCATGGGGCACTCAAGGCACTGATCAGTTGCACCATGATCGAACCGGACAGCAACAAACCGGCGTCCGTCGGGCTCAGGCCCCGGCCGATCAGTACCGATGGCAACCAGCCAAACACCACGTAAGCCAAAGATGATTGCAGGCCCATGTACAGAGTGACCTGCCAGGCCAGCCGGTCACTCAGCAAACCCCGCACCCGGTACACGACCTTGTGTTGGTCATGTTTTTGCCGCGCCTGCGGCCACCAGATCAGGGCCGCAAACAATGCCGGGATCATCCAGACGCCCAGGCCAACGGCCCAACTGTCATCGAAATAATGGGCGATTGGCACGGTGGAGCCCGCCGCGAGCGCGGCCCCCAGACACAACGCCATGGTGTAGACACCGGTCATGGTCCCCGCGTGTTTAGGGAAGTCGCGTTTGACGATACCCGGCAGCAGCACACCGATGACCCCAATGCTCGCCCCGGCCAGAATACTGCCGGCGAATAGTCCGAATTCACCGAAGAAACTGCGCAAGACGATGCCTGCCGCCAGGGCGAACAGAACTGCAAAAACCACCTGTTCACTGCCAAAGCGCCGCGCCAACCGAGGCGCCAAGGGTGCGAACAGCCCCAGACAGAGGACTGGCAACGTGGTCAGCAACCCCGCCGCGGCCGATGAAAGCCCGAGGCTGTCGGAAACGTAGCCGAGCAACGGCGCCATGCTCGCCAGCGCCGGACGCAGATTGAGCGCTACCAACACCAGCCCGAGCAGCACCAGCCACGGGCGATTGAGGACAGAAGATGAGTGGTGCGGGGTCGTACCCGCCGATGGCGCCTTGGTCGTCATTGCATTCTCGTGGGGCAGGAAGGTGAAACTGCGCAAAGCGCGAAAGGGCAACATCCTGTTGGAGAACGGGAGGGAATACAAGTTTCGGGGGGATTGGGTACGCTGCGATCGCAAGCCAGCCGGGCTTCAACAGAAGGCACCCTTGTTGGAGCGAGGCTTGCCCGCAAATCAATCGACGAGGTGTATCAGACAAACCGCGTCATCGTTCTTCGCGGGCAAGCCCGGCTCCAACTGGCCTTACGAAACCCGTGGGAGCGGGCTTGCTCGCGAAAGCATTATTCCAACCGCAGAAGATGTATCGAGTCTCAGGCCCATCCGTGAGCAAGCTCGCTCCCACGGATTCGGCTCCAGCATCACTTTTGCGACTATTAAAAAAAACCCGAACACAAGGTCCGGGTTTTTCACGCTGCCACTCAACCCATCAATGCAAGATCTGGCTCAGGAACAGGCGGGTACGGTCGCTTTGTGGATTGTCGAAGAAGTCGTTTGGAGCGGCTTGCTCGACGATTTCGCCTTTGTCCATGAAGATCACGCGGTTGGCCACGGTGCGGGCAAAGCCCATTTCGTGGGTTACGCAGAGCATGGTCATGCCTTCTTCAGCCAGGCCGACCATGGTATCCAGAACTTCCTTCACCATTTCCGGATCGAGTGCCGAGGTCGGCTCATCGAACAGCATGATTTTCGGCTTCATGCACAAGGCACGGGCAATCGCCACACGCTGTTGCTGACCGCCGGAAAGCTGGCCCGGAAATTTATGCGCCTGCTCTGGAATGCGCACGCGTTCCAGGTAGTGCATGGCGATTTCTTCAGCCTTTTTCTTCGGCATCTTGCGCACCCACATCGGCGCCAGCGTGCAGTTCTGCAGGATGGTCAGATGCGGGAACAGGTTGAAGTGCTGGAACACCATGCCGACTTCACGGCGGATGGTTTCGATCTGCTTGAGGTCCGAGGTCAGTTCGGTGCCATCAACCACGATCTTGCCCTGCTGGTGTTCTTCCAGACGGTTCAGGCAACGAATGGTGGTGGATTTGCCCGAGCCCGACGGCCCGCACAACACAATACGCTCGCCCTGACGCACGTTCAGGTTGATGTCCTTGAGCACGTGGAACTGGCCGTACCACTTGTGTACGCCCTCCATGCGGATCATGCCTTCGGCGCCCAGAGGCTTGGTGATAACTTCACTCATGTCAAAACTCCTAACGCTTGTGGCCTGTGTCCAGCTTACGTTCCAAATGCATGGAATAGCGGGACATACCGAAACAGAAGATCCAGAACACCAGGGCCGCGAAGACATAGCCTTCGGTGGCCATACCCAGCCATGACGGGTCGGCAGTGGCTTGTTTGACGCTGTTGAGCAGGTCGAACAGGCCGATGATGATCACCAGGCTGGTGTCTTTGAACAGGGCAATGAAGGTGTTGACGATGCCGGGAATAACCATCTTCAACGCCTGAGGCAGAATGACCAGCCCCATGCTCCGCCAGTAACCCAGGCCCATCGCCGCCGCAGCTTCGTATTGACCTTTAGGGATGGCCTGCATGCCGCCCCGCACCACTTCGGCGATGTAGGCCGACTGGAACAGGATCACACCGATCAACGCGCGCAGCAGTTTGTCGAAGTTCATCCCTTCCGGCATGAACAACGGCAGCATCACCGAGGACATGAACAGTACGGTGATCAACGGCACGCCGCGCCAGAACTCGATGAACGTCACACACACCACACGCACAGCGGGCATGTTGGAGCGACGACCCAGCGCCAGCAGAATACCCAGCGGCAATGCACCGGCGATGCCGACAGTGGCGATCACCAGGGTCAGCATCAGGCCGCCCCATTGGCTGGTCGGCACGTTGGTCAGGCCGAATGCGCCGCCATGCAGCAGGTAGAACGCCAGCACCGGGTAAATCACCAGGTAGCCAATCGCCCAGACAGCCTTGCGCGGGAAACGGGAGATGAACAGTGGTGCAGCGCCGACGATTGCCAGGACGGCAGTCAGGTCCACTCTCCAGCGCAGTTCGGTCGGGAAATAACCGTACATGAACTGGCCGAAGCGCTGCTGAATGAACACCCAGCACGCGCCTTCCTTGGTGCAGTCCGCGCGAGTAGTGCCGATCCAGTTGGCGTCCAGGAACGCCCAGCTCAGAATCGGCGGAACCACCAGATAGACCAGATACAGCGAGAGCAAGGTCAGCAGCGTGTTGATCCAGCTGGAGAACAGGTTCTGGCGCATCCAGGCAACCGGGCCGAAAACTTTGCCCGGTGGCGGCATATCAGGTTTGAAAGTATGAGTTGTCATGCGCGTTTCCTCACCGCTCGATCAGCGCAATGCGCTTGTTGTACCAGTTCATCAGCAGGGAAATGCTGATACTGATCGCCAGGTACACACTCATGGTGATGGCAATGACTTCAATCGCCTGCCCGGTCTGATTGAGCACCGTACCGGCAAACAGCGAAACCATTTCCGGATAACCAATGGCTGCGGCCAGGGAAGAGTTCTTCGCCAGGTTCAGGTATTGGCTGGTCAGCGGCGGGATGATCACGCGCAGAGCCTGCGGAATGATGACCTTGCGCAACGTTGGCCCTGGACGCAGGCCCAGCGAGCGAGCTGCTTCAGTCTGGCCGTGGCTGACCGACTTGATACCCGAACGCACGATTTCAGCGATGAACGCTGCGGTGTAGACCGTCAAGGCGAGCGTCAGGGAGATCAGTTCCGGGATCAGTACCCAGCCGCCGACGAAGTTGAAGCCTTTGAGTTCAGGCATTTCCCAGTGCACGGGGGCACCGAAGATCAGCATGCTCAGGCCAGGGATCACGAGGATCAGTGCCAGACCAACCCAGAACTTGTGGAAGGGCTCGCCCGTGGCTTCAAAGCGCTTATTGGCCCAGCGGGTCATCAGCACGACGGCCACAATGGCAAGCACGATGCTGATCACGAAAGGCCAGGCGCCTTCGGCAGCATAAGCGCTCGGCATGTTCAGGCCGCGGCTGCTGATGAAGAACATGTCGAAGTAACCGTGAGCCTGTCTTGGACCTGGCAGGGTCAGGAAGACAGCGGTGTACCAGAACAGGATCTGCAACAGTGGCGGGATGTTACGAAAGACTTCGACATACACCGTTGCCAGCTTGTTGATCATCCAGTTGGGTGACAAGCGTGCGACGCCGATGATGAAGCCCAGGATCGTGGCCAGGAAGATACCAATGACCGAGACCAGTAAGGTGTTGAGCAAGCCGATGACAAAAACGCGGGCATAGCTGTCCGCTTCGGTGTAATCGATCAGGTGCTGAGCAATGCCGAATCCGGCACTGCGCTCAAGAAAGCCGAAACCCGAGGTGATACCACGGTGTTCGAGGTTGGTCTGGACGTTGTCGAACATGAACCAGCCCAACGAAACCACTGCAACTACGGTGATGATCTGAAACAACCACGCGCGCACTTTTGGGTCGCTCAAGGAGAGCTTTTGCTTGGGTGCGACGATTTGCTTTTCCATGAAGTGCCCCAGGAAAAATGGAACGAACGACGCCCGACAGCCCTTTCAGACTGTCGAGCGCCGGGTCAATCAGCGAATTGGTGGAGCGTACTGAATGCCGCCTTTGTTCCACAGGGCGTTCTGGCCGCGCTTGATTTTCAGCGGGGTCGATTCGCCAAGGTTACGGTCGAACATTTCGCCGTAGTTACCGACTTGCGAGACGATCTTAACTACCCAGTCTTTCGGCAGTTTCAGGTCGGCACCGTAAGCGCCATCAGCACCCAGCATACGGGCAACGTCCGGGTTCTTGGTTGACTTGGCTTCTGCCATTACGTTTTTCGAGGTAATGCCAGCTTCTTCAGCGTTAAGCATTGCGAACAGGGTCCACTTGACGATGGAGAACCACTCTTCGTCGCCTTTACGCACCACAGGGCCCAAAGGCTCTTTGGAGATGACTTCCGGCAGAACAACGTAGTCGTTCGGCGCGGCCAGCTTGCTGCGCTGTGCGTAGAGCTGGGATTGGTCGGAGGTCAGAACGTCGCAACGGCCGCCTTCCAGGGATTTGGCGCTTTCGTCGGAGGTGTCGAAAGTGATCGGGGTGTACTTCAGACCATTCGAACGGAAGTAGTCGGAAACGTTAAGCTCGGTGGTAGTACCCGCCTGGATACAGATGGTTGCGCCATCCAGTTCCTTGGCCGACTTAACGCCCAGCTTGTTGTTTACCAGGAAGCCGATGCCGTCGTAGTAAGTCACGCCGGTGAATACCAGACCCATGCCCGAATCACGGGAGCTGGTCCACGTGGTGTTACGGGACAGGATGTCGATTTCGCCCGATTGCAGCGCGGTGAAACGCTCTTTGGCGTTCAACTGGCTGAATTTCACTTTGGTCGCGTCACCGAAAACGGCCGCAGCAACAGCGCGGCAAACGTCGGCGTCGATACCGGTGATTTTGCCGGTAGCATCAGGAACGGAGAAACCTGGCAGGCCATCGCTGACGCCGCACTGTACGAAGCCTTTCTTTTGAATGGCGTCCAGTGTTGCGCCGGCCTGAGCAAAACTGCTCACGCCGAGTGCTGCTGCGGCGGCTACTACAGCCAGGGTGGATTTCAACATCTTCATTCAAACCTCCAGTTTTGCTCTTTGTTGTTTAGGCTCTTGAATCCCGTCGCACCCTTGTGAGGCATACATGACCCGTGCTGGCTTTTTTTGGGTCATTGGACGTCAGGCCAGATTGCCAACCAGACGTGAGCTCATCTCGTCGCCTGCATCGTCAATCGTAGACGGCCCATCGGATTCAAGCGCCATGATGTTCCTGAACCAACCCGGTACAGGACGAACCGTGCCGAAAATCCTGATGCATGGATTCCGTGCTGCCCCCGGCGAGAATCACTAATAGCACAATAGTGTTACCGCCCGAGGTGAGCGCTCTCACTCCCCGGTTTTTATAGCAAAGCCCGTACCAGCATGGTGGCGATGTCGAATTAGCGACAGGTCAAGAGGAAAACTTGTAACCTTGCGACATCTTCTTTCATATTTAAATACCCGCGCACCGCATTAACGCACTGCAAAAGAGCGAGCGCACCGCATTGGAGCAACCATGAGCGATCACTTGATTCTGGAACCCGTCAACAGCGCAGACGCCTGCGTCATCTGGCTACATGGCCTGGGTGCCGACCGTTATGACTTCATGCCGGTTGCTGAAGCGCTTCAGGAAACCTTGCTGAGTACCCGCTTCATCCTGCCCCAGGCACCCACCCGGGCGGTGACGATCAATGGCGGGTACGAGATGCCCAGCTGGTACGACATTATTGCCATGAGCCCCGCCAGGGCTATCGATCACGACCAGCTTGAGCAATCCGCACAGACAGTCCTGAGCCTCATTGAAGCCCAACGCGACAGCGGCATTGACCCGGCGCGGATCTTCCTGGCCGGTTTCTCACAAGGGGGCGCGGTGGTACTGCACGCGGCATACAAACGCTGGGAAGGTCCCTTGGGCGGAGTGTTGGCACTTTCTACTTATGCACCGACTTTCAGCGATCAGATGGAGCTGTCTGCCAGCCAAAGACGCATTCCGGCGTACTGCCTGCACGGTGCCCACGACAATGTGGTACTGACCGCCATGGGGCGCAGCGTTTATGAGCGTTTGAAAGCTCAAGGCGTAACCGTCGCATGGCAGGAATACCCAATGGAGCACCAAGTGTTACCGCAGGAGATTTCCGACATCGGTGCGTGGTTGGTCGACAAGCTGAGTTAAACAGCTGCGGACCGCAGATGACCGTCGTACTCTGTAGCCCATTCCGGATGACACTACGCCGCGCATGATTCTTGCTTTACACTGCTCGGCGTACATTCCTTAATCAACTGACGAGATCACCGTGCTCAAAGCACTTAAGAAGATGTTTGGTAAAGGCGAGGTTGAGCCGCTCGCAGCTGGCCCTGTCACCACCTCCCCCGCTCCCGCCGGCAAGATTGCAGAAGATCTACGGGACTCAGGTACTGCGGTTATCGCACCGGTATCCTCCCGTGACGACGTTCAGGACGCCACTGCGCAGCCCGCAGCGGCAGAGCCGACCAGCATTGCCCGGCCAAAGTCTGAGCGTCCACGCCGCGAACGTGCGCCGAAGCCGGTTGTTATTCCCTGGAAACTAGAGGATTTCGTCGTCGAACCTCAGGAAGGCAAAACCCGCTTCCACGACTTCGCCCTCGCTCCTGAACTGATGCACGCGATCCAGGACCTTGGTTTTCCTTATTGCACGCCGATTCAAGCGCAGGTCCTGGGCTTTACCCTCAAGGGCCAGGACGCCATTGGCCGCGCGCAGACCGGCACCGGCAAAACCGCCGCCTTTCTGATTTCGATCATCTCGCAGCTCACACAAACCCCGCCGCCCAAAGAACGCTATATGGGCGAGCCCCGCGCGCTGATCATCGCCCCGACCCGGGAATTGGTGGTACAGATCGCCAAAGACGCCGCTGACCTGACCAAGTACACCAACCTGAACGTAATGACGTTTGTCGGTGGCATGGACTTCGACAAACAGCTCAAGCAGCTAGAAGCACGGCACTGCGACATTCTGGTCGCCACCCCTGGCCGTCTGCTGGACTTCAACCAGCGCGGTGAAGTGCACCTGGACATGGTCGAAGTCATGGTGCTCGACGAAGCGGACCGCATGCTCGACATGGGCTTCATTCCGCAGGTCCGTCAGATCATTCGCCAGACGCCGCAAAAAAGCGAACGCCAGACTCTGCTGTTCTCGGCGACCTTCACCGAGGACGTGATGAACCTCGCCAAGCAGTGGACCACTGATCCAGCCATCGTCGAAATCGAAGCGTTGAATGTTGCCAGCGAAAACGTCGAGCAACATATCTATGCCGTCGCTGGCGCTGATAAATACAAGCTGCTCTACAACCTGATCAACGACAACGGTTGGGAGCGGGTCATGGTCTTTGCCAATCGCAAGGATGAAGTGCGCCGCATCGAAGAGCGCCTGGTGCGTGATGGCGTCAACGCCGCCCAGTTGTCCGGCGACGTGCCGCAGCACAAACGCATCAAGACTCTGGAAGGCTTCCGCGAAGGCAAGATTCGCGTGCTGGTCGCCACTGACGTGGCCGGACGCGGGATTCACATCGACGGCATCAGCCACGTGATCAACTTCACCCTGCCGGAAGTGCCGGACGACTATGTGCACCGTATCGGCCGGACTGGTCGTGCGGGTGCTGCGGGCGTATCGATCAGCTTCGCTGGTGAAGATGACTCGTATCAGCTGCCATCGATTGAAGAGAAACTGGGTCGCAAGATCAGCTGCGAAACGCCGCCGACCGAGTTGTTGCGGGCCGTGGTGCGCAAGCCAGCTCAGTAGGGACATGTAGCACCTCTCCTGTGGGAGCGGTGCTTGCCCGCGATACAGCCGCCGCGATCCAGCAGGCCCACCGCGTCATCGTTCATCGCGGGCAAGCACCGCTCCCACAGGTGTAGCGCCACGTCAGCGCTTGTCCCACCGCCCCGCCGCCGCATGATCACTCTCACGCCCCTCAACCCATTTCGGCCCTGCTGAAGTATTTTCCTTCTTCCAGAATGGCGCGCGGGTCTTGAGGTAGTCCATGACAAAGTCACAGGCTTCGAATGCTGCCTGGCGATGAGCACTGGCAACCCCGACAAACACAATTGGCTCACCCGGCTCCAGCAAGCCGACCCGGTGCAGCACCTCCAGCTTGAGCAACGGCCAGCGCTGCTGGGCTTCGGCAGTGATCTTGGCCAGGGCTTTTTCGGTCATGCCGGGATAATGCTCGAGAAACATCCCGGACACTTCCCGCCCTTCGTTGAGATCCCGCACATAGCCCACAAAACTGACCACCGCGCCGACGCCAACATTGGCTGCATGCAGCGCATTAACCTCTGCCCCCGGATCGAACGCCGCCTCTTGAACCCGAATCGCCATCTTCAGCCTCCGGTCACGGTGGGGAAGAATGCCACTTCGTCACCGGCCTGCAACGGTTCGTCCAGCTGGCACAGCTCCTGATTGCGCGCGCACATCAGGCTTTGCTCCCCAAGGACCTCCCAGACACCTTCACGAGCGAGCAAATGCAGGCGCAGGGCATCAATGTTTGGAAAATTGCCTTCCACCTGCTCGCCATCCAGGCCGAGGGTTTCCCGGTAACGGGCGAAATACTGGACGTTTACGCTCATTGCGCCTCCAGCTCATCGGCAATGAAGTGGCCGCTCTTGCCGCCGAGTTTTTCCAGCAGGCGCACGGTTTCAATGACCATGCCGCGATCCACCGCCTTGCACATGTCATAGATAGTCAGCGCAGCGACGCTGGCGGCGGTGAGTGCTTCCATTTCCACACCTGTCTGCCCGGCCAGCTTGCAGCGGGCGACAATCCGCACCGCGTCCGCGCCTTCGGCACTGAGCTCAACCTTGATGCTGGTGAGCATCAGCGGGTGGCACAGCGGGATCAGATCACTGGTTTTCTTGGCCGCCTGAATTCCGGCAATACGTGCCACGGCAAACACATCCCCTTTGGGATGCCCGCCGCTGACGATCATTTGCAGGGTTTCCGGAAGCATGCGGATTAACGCTTCAGCCACCGCTTCACGGGACGTCACGGCTTTATCGGTGACGTCGACCATATTGGCGCGACCTTGTGAATCGAGATGAGTGAGCACAGCTTTACTCCTGAACAGGAGTGGGGATTGTAAACCTAAAAACTGTACGCTTGCTCACCAACACCAACCGCGTCATTGACCCGAACCATGGGTGGCAAGCAAGCGTCCTCCCCAGATCGACTCTCAGGATTTGGGCCAGTCTTTAGGCATACCCTCTGGCCGCTCGACTTTCTCTGGAGATTTTTTAGCGCCCGACTCACTGGCAGAAGCACCGACGGCATCGGTAACCGAGACTTTCCTTATCGAGACACCGTCATCAAACCCCTGGACCACCAATATAAGAAAGGCCATGTGGTCGACTGACGGATCAACCGGAAGCACAATTTGCGCTGTTTGCCATGTGCCGAATTCATTGATCACGTAGGGCTGATATTCGGGAGGGTTAGTACCCACCTGAGTCGCAACGATCAGCTGTAACTTGCCATTGGGTTTGTCATTACCGCCAGAGACTCTAACCCCCGCGGAGAAACGGATGGCGCTGGGTTTCTGGCTCGTAAACGAAATGCTCTGACTCAACCGTCCGCCGCCACCGAACGCGGCAAACCATTTGTCGTCCGGGCCCCCTGGGCCGACATCGGAAACCCTTTCCACTGGATAGGTGACGAACCAGTTATTGGACAGCTCCTCCAGAAAATTACCGTCTTTGATGTATTCCATGATCTAGCTCCCTGAATAAAAGCTTCAATCCCTGTTCAGGAACACTCTTTAAATCCCGACATACAGCGTCCTTGTGCCCACACAGGTCTGAATATCTGAAAGACCATCTTTCAGACAGGGATACTCTGGGGTGAAAAAAAAACGGCGTCTACTGTCAGAAATGACAGTCCGTTGGTCGCCAGTGAGCATGAAAACAGGGAGGGATTTCGCAGGAACCGTACGAGCGGCTTTAGCCGCGAGGATGTTGGCGCAGATGAAAGATCCATGTTGCCTGGATCGACGCCCTCGCGGATAAATCCGCTCCTACGGATTGTTGAGCGTGATGCTTACAAGTGCGACTCCGCATATTCAGCCAGGATGGAGCGTGGCACGCCTTGCAGGGAGATGTGCACGCCGTTCGGGAAGTCTTTGAAGCGCTCCGTCAGGTAAGTCAGCCCGGAACTGGTGGCCGACAGGTATGGGGTATCGATCTGCGCCAGGTTGCCCAGGCAGACCACCTTGGAACCGGCACCGGCACGGGTGATGATGGTTTTCATCTGGTGCGGGGTGAGGTTCTGGCATTCGTCGATCAAGATCAGGCTTTGCTGGAAGCTGCGGCCCCGGATGTAGTTGAGGGATTTGAACTGCAACGGCACTTTGCTGAGGATGTAATCCACGCTGCCATGGGTGTTTTCGTCATCCATGTGCAGGGCTTCAAGGTTGTCGGTGATTGCGCCGAGCCAGGGCTCCATTTTTTCCGCCTCGGTGCCGGGCAGGAAACCGATTTCCTGGTCCAGGCCCTGCACGCTGCGGGTGGCGATGATGCGCCGGTAGCGTTTGCTGACCATGGTCTGCTCGATTGCAGCAGCCAGCGCCAGGATGGTCTTGCCGGAACCGGCAGCGCCGGACAGGTTGACCAGGTGAATATCCGGGTCAAGCAAAGCGAACAGTGCCAGGCCTTGATAGATATCACGAGGTTTCAGACCCCAGGCTTCCTGATGCAGCAGTGGCTCCTGGTGCATGTCGAGGATCATCAGTTCGTCGGACTTGACGCCCTTTACCCAGCCCACGAAGCCTTGTTCGTCGATGATGAACTCATTGATATGGACCGATGGAAGCATCTCCGTCATCTGAACCCGGTGCCAGGTGCGGCCGTGGTCCTGGCGGGTATCGACCTTGCTGACCCGATCCCAGAACGAACCGGTGACCGTGTGATAACCACGGGACAGCATTGAAACGTCATCGACCAACTGGTCGGTGCTGTAGTCCTCGGCAGCGATACCACAGGCGCGAGCCTTGAGGCGCATGTTGATGTCTTTGGTGACCAGCACCAGGCGCAGGTCCTTGTCGCGCGCATGCAGGTCGATCAACTGGTTGATGATGATGTTGTCATTCAGGTGTTCGGGCAGAAGGCTGTTGGGCTCCTCGCGTTTGCTCATCAGGATCGACAGATAACCTTTGAAAACGCCGGTCCCACGGTCAATCGGGACGCCCTTCTCGACTTCATCGGGAGTGGCTTCCCCCAAGGTCTTGTCGATCAATCGGATAGCCTGACGACACTCGGCAGCGACCGAATGCTTGCCGGCCTTTAGCTTGTCCAGCTCCTCAAGCACGGTCATGGGGATTGCAACGCGGTGTTCTTCGAAATTCAGCAGGGCATTGGGGTCGTGAATCAGTACGTTAGTATCGAGCACGTAAAGGATTGGCTGGTTAGAGGAAGGGGTGCGTCCGTGATCATCCATACTCGCTCACCTTTATAAAAGCCAGGCGACGCAGAACCACTACAAAACTGCGCCACGAAAAGGCCGCCGGGCTCTCTCCTTCAGGCAGGAGAGAAAATGCTCAAGATGGGTCTGGAAGGACGCCACCTGTGTTGCAGGTTTCGGCGGTCTGTTGTGGTAATACCGCAAAACACATGACAGAAAAAAGCTCTTTGACAGATTTTTGAAGTTTATTTCACAGTTTGACGAATAGCCCTTGGCGGCCTGCCGCGACCCGTTTACAGTCGGAAGTCCGCCACACCTCAAATCCCCTGAAAATCCGCCTTCGGCAGCCACTCAAATGCGTGCAAACCCCTAGCCTGCGGGCTTTTCAGGGATGTTGTGGCAATCGTCCCAGACCAACTCACTTTGCGCCGTATTGGCCAGCAGCAATGGCACCGCCGATTGCACCCTGGCGCTGGCATCGTGGAAGACCACGGTGCCCCGTCGCCATAGCAACATCAGGCTGATGACCCGGTCACTGATCTGATCCGAAGACAGGCGGCCGTTGGCATCCTGAGCATCGATGTTCCAAAGCGAAACACGCAGATCCTGATCGCGGAAATATTGACCGCTGTCGGCGCGACGGTGGCCGTAGGGTGGGCGGAACAGCGGGATGTAATTGTCGGGCAGCAATTGCTGAGTCAACCCGGCGCTGCGCTGAACCGAGTCCTGCCAGTCCAGCCATTGGCTGTGGGAACGGTACTCCCAGCCTTGAATGCCCACGCACTGCAACCGATACAACGACTGCAGCGCAGCAGCCGACCCGGCCTCAAGACGCTCTTGCAGGCTTTTGCCCAGCACGAAAAAGGTCGCGTTCATTTTCTGCTGGCGCATGAAGTCCGCCAGCCAATCGGTGCCGCCATCAGCGCCGGTTGGGCCGCCTTCGAAATTGAGCTGGAAGGTTCGATCGGCCATTGCGTCGCCGCTCAGCTCGTCTGAGTTATACAGCGCGATTTCACTGCTGGTCTGCGGGAACAGCGCGGCCTGGTACAGCAGCTCATTGAGGTAACGCTCAAAAAAAGCTGCGCTGGGTGCTGCCCAATTGGCGTAGAAGGAATCCTCGGCGATGGTGTACTCGGTGGCGCGCTGGCGCAGTTGGTCCATGTCTTCTACCAGCACACAGAACGATGCATCGCGCTCGCAGCTTTTTTGCGCGTTCTGATAGTTTTCCAGCAGGCGGGTCCATAGACGGTTGCGCACCAGGTTCAACGAAGACACGTTGATGTAGCGCAAGCCCAGGCGGCGCTTGAGACCGTCTTCGTCGAGGTTTTCACTGAGCAGCAATTGATGGGCAAACCCGAGAATCTCCGCACGGGAGGCGACGTCGAACAAGTCGGGGCTTTCCAGCCGTTCAGGCCAGGTACTGCGATCAATGGTTGCCACCGGCGGCAAGGCCGCATTGGCTTGAACCCAGAAAAGACACGCGCAAACTGCCAGAAAAATACGCAAAACCAAAAGCTCCCTACCCTGAACATCGAATCCGGATTAGCGCCGCACTATAGCTGATATGCAGCGCAGGGCTGATGTCGAGGGTGATACAAATCCCGGACTCCCGAAACCCGTAGGAGCACGATGGCGCCGGATCTGGCGGTAGAGTTGGCGCCTGATAAAACCAATCGCGAGCAAGCTCACTCCTACAGTAGTGACCGAGGTGTGCCTGAAAAAACACCGAACCCGTAGGAGCGCGCTTGCCCGCGATGGCGCCGGATCTGGCGATAGAGTTGGCGCCTGATAAAACCAATCGCGAGCAAGCTCGCTCCTACAGTGACCGAGGTGTGCCTGAAAAAACACCGAACCTGTAGGAGCGCGCTTGCCCGCGATGGCGCCGGATCTGGCGGTAGAGATGGCGCCTGATAAAACCAATCGCGGGCAAGCGCGCTCCTACGGGTCATGCATTCATTCAGGCACACCTCTATTTTGTATGAGCTGCCGAAGGCTGCGAACAGCGGTGTGTCAGATACATCGCGGTTCGCAGCCTTCGGCAGCTCCTACAAAGAGTGCAAATCACCCCACCTATCACCGCCATAGCTGGAGTCGCGCAGCAACAGTCCCTAGAATCCCCCCACGATTAAAGGAGACCAAGACATGCTGATGGTGATTTCCCCAGCGAAAACCCTCGATTTTGAAACCCCGCCGAGCACCACGCGTTTCACTCAGCCGCAATACCTGGATCACTCCCAAGAGCTGATTACCCAGCTGCGCGACCTGACGCCTGCGCAGATCGGCGAGTTGATGCACCTGTCTGACAAGCTCTCCGGCCTGAACGCTGCACGCTTTGGCAGTTGGAACCCGGCCTTTACCCCGGAGAATGCCAAGCAGGCTCTGCTGGCGTTCAAAGGTGATGTGTACACCGGCCTGCAGGCCGAAACCCTCAGCGAAAAAGAACTGAGCTACGCCCAGGATCACCTGCGCATGCTGTCAGGGCTTTATGGCCTGCTGCGCCCGCTGGATCTGATGCAGCCCTACCGTCTGGAAATGGGTACCAAACTGGCCAACAGCCGCGGCAAGGACCTCTACGCCTTTTGGGGCACGCGGATCAGCGAATGGTTGAACGAAGCCCTGGCCGAGCAAGGCGATGATCTGCTGCTGAATCTGGCTTCCACCGAGTATTTCTCGGCAGTCAAGCGTTCGGCACTGAAGGCGCGCATCATCGACACCGAGTTCAAGGATCAGAAGAACGGCCAGTACAAGATCATCAGTTTCTACGCCAAAAAGGCTCGCGGCATGATGAGCCGCTTCGTGATTTCAGAGCAGATCAATACACCCGATGCACTGAAACAGTTCGACGTGAACGGCTACCGCTACAGCAGCGAGCAGTCCACCAGCACCAAACTGGTCTTTTTGCGCGACGCGACCGATCAGTAAACCGCTCGATAGTGGCGCATCGACTCTTCTCGATGCGCCCGACACCCCCGCCTGCCCCGTCTTGCAAAACGCAAAATGACATTAGCTTGACGCCAATATATAGACGTCGAACTTTCAAACTTGGAATTCTCAAAAAATTAACAACTTTTTTGCGTACTAGCCTTTAGCTTTTTTTCAGTAGTGGCACTTTTACATTCAACTCCCTGAAGCTCCCACGAACTAAGGGCCAAACGAGAATTGCTATCAATGTGCAATCACCGAAATAAGCCCGTTGAAAATCCCAATTCTCGAAAAGAGGACGAGCGGCCAGGAACTTATCTCGAAATCAGACGCTCCTACATCCCGTAACAATTCTCGCCCACCTTGTGAGAGATCACTTACAAGCGGCGCAGAAGCACTGGAAGTTGCCGGCCCACATGATTTGACCTCAAGGTCATAGGCGGTAGGTATCAGGAGATAAATGCACCATTACAACTTCACTAGTTTGGCAAAGCGCTGTTCAGGTGCACAGACAAAGGGTTCATGAAGACAGCCGAGGCTTTGCCCCGGGCCTGCCAGCCACGAAGCCGGCGCAGCACCCACGAGGAGTGGTTTACCACATCCCAGAGCAAGGCCCTGTAGCTCAACCTGAACAGGTCACTTGCCGCTCAATATCTAGTAGAACTTGAGTTCGCCTTAGTCATTTGGCACTCACCTTTCAAATATGCCTGTACTAGTTAAGAGACTTATTTAAGTCACACTTTCTGGTGCGCGATAACTGCTGTTTAAAATTTAATATCCAGCCAACTTATGGCGTGAAAACGAGGAGAATACGATGCGTATCAGCATCTTTGGTTTGGGTTATGTCGGTGCAGTATGTGCCGGTTGCCTTTCTGCGCGGGGTCATGATGTTGTTGGTGTGGATATCTCTAGCGCCAAGATTGACCTTATCAATAGCGGCAAATCGCCGATCGTCGAACCGGGTCTCGGAGAGCTTCTGGACCGCGGTATTCGTACCGGCAAACTGCGCGGCACTACCGATTTTTCCGAAGCAATTCGTGCCACTGATGTGTCGATGATCTGCGTCGGTACGCCAAGCAAGAAAAACGGTGACCTGGAACTCGACTATATCGAAGCCGTGTGCCGCGAAATCGGTTTTGTCCTGCGTGACAAGGCCTCTCGCCACACCATCGTGGTCCGCAGCACGGTTCTGCCAGGCACGGTTGCCAACGTCGTGATCCCGATCCTCGAAGACTGCTCCGGCAAGAAAGCCGGTGTTGATTTCGGCGTTGCAGTGAACCCTGAGTTCCTGCGCGAAAGCACCGCGATCAAAGACTACGATCACCCGCCAATGACCGTTATCGGCGAGTTCGACAAGGCTTCCGGCGACGTTCTGCAAGCGCTGTACGAAGAGCTCGACGCACCGATCATCCGCAAGGACATCGCTGTCGCCGAAATGATCAAGTACACCTGCAACGTGTGGCACGCCACCAAAGTCACCTTCGCCAACGAGATTGGCAACATCGCCAAAGCGTGCGGCGTTGACGGTCGTGAAGTGATGGAAGTGGTTTGCCAGGACAAGCAACTGAACCTGTCCCAGTACTACATGCGCCCAGGCTTCGCTTTCGGCGGCTCTTGCCTGCCCAAAGACGTCCGTGCCCTCACCTACCGTGCCGGCAGCCTGGATGTTGAAGCGCCTCTGCTCAACTCGCTGATGCGCAGTAACGTTTCCCAGGTGCAGAACGCTTTCGACATCGTGGCTGCCCACGACACTCGCAAAGTCGCCCTGCTGGGTCTGAGCTTCAAGGCTGGCACCGACGACCTGCGCGAAAGCCCGCTGGTAGAGCTGGCTGAAATGCTGATCGGTAAAGGCTTCGAGCTGAGCATCTTTGACAGCAACGTTGAATACGCTCGCGTTCATGGTTCCAACAAGGAATACATCGAATCGAAGATCCCTCACGTGTCGTCACTGCTCAACTCGGACTTCGACAAAGTGATCAACGACTCCGACGTGATCATCCTCGGTAACCGCGACGAGCGCTTCCGCGCCCTGGCCGACAAGGCACCTGCGGGCAAGCACGTGGTCGATCTGGTGGGCTTCATGACCACCACGACCAGCGAAAACGAGCGTGCCGAAGGTATCTGCTGGTAACAACCGCACGCTGTAGGAGCGCGCTTGCCCGCGATGAAAGCAACGCGGTCAGTCAGAGACTCCGCAGAACTTTTGTTCGCGGGCAAGCCTCGCTCCAACAGGTCACGTTTCAAACTATGCGGATACCGACTATGCACAGGCTAAAGCATGGCCTTTTACAGGCCGCAGGTTGGCTGTTTTATTTGAGTTTATTAGGGGCACTCGCTGCGGCGCTGCCCACAAGTATCTTTGACTCACAGTCCAAGAACTTTATTTTCCTGATTGGCGCCGTGGGTATCTGGCGCTATTCGATGGGTATTACGCACTTTGTGCGTGGGATGATTTTTCTTTACATCGTTTACCCGCACTTGCGTCGCAAAGTACGCAAGCTGGGCGATTCGGCGGACCCGTCTCACGTGTTCCTGATGGTCACCAGCTTTCGTATCGACGCGCTGACCACCGCGCAGGTGTACAGCTCGGTGATTCGTGAAGCCATTGAATGCGGCTTCCCGACCACCGTGGTCTGCTCCCTGGTGGAAATGTCTGACGAGCTGCTGGTCAAGGCGATGTGGGAAAAGGCCAATCCGCCTGAGCACGTCAAACTCGACTTCGTGCGCATCGCCGGTACCGGTAAGCGTGATGGCCTGGCCTTTGGTTTCCGGGCGATTTCCCGGCACATGCCGGACGACCGCGCCGTAGTGGCCGTCATCGACGGCGATACCGTGCTGGCCGAGGGCGTCGTGCGCAAGACCGTGCCGTGGTTCCAGCTGTTCGGCAACGTTGGCGGCCTGACCACCAACGAGTTCTGCGAAGTGCGCGGCGGCTACATCATGAGCGAGTGGCACAAACTGCGCTTCGCCCAACGTCACATCAACATGTGCTCCATGGCGTTGTCCAAGCGGGTACTGACCATGACCGGTCGGATGTCGGTGTTTCGTGCCACAGTCGTGACCGACCCGGAATTCATCCGCGACGTTGAGAGCGATTCCCTGCACCACTGGCGCCTGGGCACCTTCCGGTTCCTGACCGGTGATGACAAATCCAGCTGGTTCAGTCTGATGCGCCTGGGTTACGACACGTTCTACGTGCCGGATGCTGCGATTCACACCGTTGAACATCCGCCTGAAAAAAGCTTCTTAAAGGCCAGCCGCAAACTGATGTATCGCTGGTATGGCAACAACCTGCGTCAGAACTCCCGGGCTCTCGGGCTGGGTGTGCGTCGTCTGGGTCTGTTCACCAGCGTGGTGCTGTTCGATCAGCGTGTGTCGATGTGGACCTCGATTCTGGGCCTGACCGTCGCGATCATCGCCAGCTTCAAATACGGCGGCATGTTCATCCTGATGTACCTGCTGTGGATCGGCATTACCCGCCTGATCCTGACCCTGCTGTTGTCATGCTCGGGTCACAAGATCGGGCCTGCCTACCCGATCATTCTTTATTACAACCAGATCGTTGGCGCCCTGATGAAGATCTACGTGTTCTTCCGCCTGGACCGCCAGTCGTGGACGCGCCAGGACACCAAACTCAGCCGTGACATGGCCAGTTTTCAAGGCTGGTTCAACACCTGGTCGTCTCGAACCATGACTTTCTCGGCTGGCACCATCTTCGTCGCCGTGCTGTTGACGATGGTTTGACCGGACCAACGGATTAATCGCTTAAGTAGGAAAATTAGCCATGAATACAGCCGTGAATACAAATGTTGTCCATGAATCCGAAGCCCAGCGCCAACATGCGCGGGTCAAAATCCCGGCCAAGCTGCGCCTGCTCAACGGTGCTCCCAATGCGCCGCTGGTGCGTATCGAGGACTTGTCCGCTGGCGGCCTGAGCTATATCGCTCCAGCCCAGCAACGTCCGGCAGTGGGCGAAGTTATCCAGGGCCGCCTGCAATTTCTGATCGACAACCTTGGCCTGGCCATGGACGTGGAATTGCAGGTACGCAGCCTTGACGCCGCCACCGGTCGCGTCGGCTGCCAGTTCCAGAATCTGGAAGCCCAGGACATTGCCACACTGCGCCACCTGATCACTTCGCACCTGAGCGGCGATATCGTCAGCATGGGTGAAGTGCTCGCCACGCTGCAGCGCGACAACTTCACCAAGGCGCGCAAGGTCAAAGGCGACGGCAGCGGCATGAGCGCCATGGGTCGTCTGCGCGCCGTAACCTTCAGCCTCGGCATCTTCATTGTCGGCCTGGCGGCATTCGGCTTTATCTTCAAGACCGTCTACAGCCTGTACTTCGTCAGCCACGCCTCGGCCGGTCTGGTGTCGCTGCCCGCCATGGACGTGACCATGCCTCGCGAAGGCACCGTGCAAAGTCTGGTCGCGGTCAACACGCCGGTGGCCAAAGGCGCACCGATGGCCTCGTTCAACACCAGCATGCTGGAAATGCTCAAAGGCAGCCTGAACGGCGACGACCTGCAGCCTGCGAAAATCGAAGAGCTGTACGGCAAGCAGATGGCCGGCACCCTGACCAGCCCATGTGACTGCGTGATCGCCAAGCAATTGGTCGCTGACGGTCAGTTCGCCGCCAAAGGCCAGGTGATCTTCCAGCTGGTGCCGCGCAATACCGCCGCCAATGTTGAAGCTCGCTTCACTTATCGCCAGTTCAATGACGTCAAGCCAGGCACCAGCGTCAACTTCACCGTTGCAGGCGACGACACTGTGCGTACCGGCAAGATCGTCAGCAGCACCAACCTGAACGACGCCGATCTGGCCACTGACATCCGTGTGCAGATCAAGCCTGACGAAGTCCTCGATGCCTCCCTGGCTGGCCGCCCTGTTGACGTGACCAGCGACCGTGGTCCGTCGATGAACTGGCTGATCGACAAAGCCATGGCTGCGGGTCTCTAACATGGGTAGCCCACTACGAAGCTTGTCGAGCCCCACGCTATTGAGCCTGGCCGTTGCCATCGCACTGACCGGTTGTGCCGGTCTGCCCGATCAACGCCTGGCCAATGAAGCCCTGAAAAACGGTGACACCGCACTGGCTGAGCAGAATTATCGGCAACTGGCGGACCTGGGCTACAGCGATGCACAGGTTGGTCTGGCAGATATTGGCGTACAAAGCGGCGACCCACAGAAGATCAAGGAAGCCGAAGCAACTTACCGTGCGGCGGCTGAAACCTCGCCACGTGCACAGGCACGTCTGGGTCGCCTGTTGGCGGCCAAGCCGGGCGCCACCGAGGCCGAGCACCATGAAGCCGAAGACCTGCTGAAGAAAGCTTTCGCCAGTGGAGACACGTCTTCCCTGACGCCGTTGGCCATGCTTTATCTGCAATACCCGCACTCGTTTCCAAACGTGAATGCCCAGCAGAAGATCAGCCAGTGGCGCGCCGAAGGTTACCCGGAAGCCGGTCTGGCTCAAGTGCTGCTGTATCGCACTCAGGGCACTTACGACCAGCATCTGGATGACGTTGAAAGCATCTGCAAAGCGGCATTGAACACTGTCGACATTTGCTACGTCGAGCTGACCACGGTCTACCAGAAACGCAATCAGACCGAACAACGCACAGCGCTCATCGAGCAACTGCGCAGCGCTTACGCCATCGGCCGTGTCGGTGCGCAACGTGTCGATAGCGTGGCTCGGGTATTGGGTGATGCCAGCATCGGCACCCCGGACGAGAAGACTGCGCAACAGTTGCTTGAACAGGTCGCACCCGGCTATCCGGCTTCCTGGGTCACCCTGGCCAAACTGCTTTACGACTTCCCCGAACTGGGCGACGTCGACAAGATGATGGAGTACCTGGACAACGGTCGTGCAGCGGATCAACCCCGCGCCGAGCTGTTGCTGGGTCGCCTGTACTACGAAGGCAAATGGGTTCCGGCTGATTCGCACAAAGCTGAAGAGCACCTGAAAAAAGCTGCAGGCAGCGAAATCTCCGCGCACTACTACCTCGGTCAGATTTATCGCCGTGGTTACCTCGGTCAGGTCTATTCACAAAAAGCACTGGATGAATTGCTGACAGCCGCACGTGGCGGCCAGAACAGCGCTGACTTCGCCATTGCTCAACTGTTTTCCCAAGGCAAGGGCACGATGCCCAACCCGGTCAACGCCTGGGTGTTCAGCCAACTGGCTGTGCAACAACCCGAGCCAACCCCGGCTGCCGTCGAACTCGCGCAGCAACTCAGCGCAGCACTACCGCCAGAAAAGCTCGCCACCGCCCAACGGCTGTTGCAACAAGAGCAAAACGTCCGGGGCGCAACCAGCCAGAACGCGCTGGCCATGCAAGCCCTGAAAGAAGAAGACGGCGAGGAAAAACCACTATGAAGTTGAATTCCCTGATGGCCGCGGGCCTGGGTCTTGGCTTTACCCTGCTGTGGGCTACGCCGACATTGGCAGCCATGACCGAAGACAAGAACTTCGGTCTCGAAGTGAAAATTACCGGCCAGGCCGAAGACGACCGCGACCTGGGCACCCGCTCTGGCGGCGACGTGAACGGTATCGGTCTGGATCTGCGTCCGTGGGTCTACGGCGAACGTGGTGCCTGGAGTGGCTATGCAATGGGTCAAGTGGTCACCGCCACTGACACGATCCAGACTGACCCGCTTGAGCAGACCGACTCCATCACTCAAGAAAGCACCCAGGCTCGCGGCAATGCCAGCGAGCGCGAAGTCGACAAGAGCTACCTGGCCCTGCGTGAATTCTGGATCGGCTACAGCGGCTTCACGCCCTACCCTGGCGAGAAGCTCAAAATCGGTCGTCAACGCCTGCGCAACGACGACGGCCAATGGCACGACACCAACATCGAATCCGTTAACTGGGTCTTCGACACCACGCTGCTCAAGGCAGATGTGGGCGTGGCTCAGCGCTTTAGCGAATACCGCACCGACTTGACCGAATTGTCCCCGCAAGACGAAGACCGTAAACACATCTTCGGTGACGTCAGCTACCAGTGGACGCCGGGTCAATGGGCGGGTGTGCGTGCACATCACAGCCAGGACGACGGCAACCTGAAAAAACCGGGGGAAAATCTCGACGATCTGGACAAGACGTCCAACGGCGACCTCACCTGGCTGGGCCTGCAGGCCAACAGCGATGCTTACAACCATCGCAACACCAACCAGATCAATTACTGGGGCAGCGTGACCTGGCTGTCCGGTGATCGCAGCCAGATCGCTGCCATCGCTCAGCCTGACGGTACCTATCAGGCGGGTGACAAGACCAACAACAACGTCAATGGCTGGGCCACTGACCTGGGTTTGCGTCTGCGCCTGGATCCGCAATGGCAAGTGGGTGCCGCGTACTCACGCGCCAGCAAGGAATACGAACAGAACGGTCTGGAATCCAACCGCTCGAACTGGACCGGTACCCGCTCTCGCGTACACCGTTTCGGTGAAGCGTTCCAAGGCGAAATGGCCAACGTGGAAAGCGGCTCGCTGTTCGCCTCCTGGCAGTTGCGCGATGAATACGATGCCTCGTTGATCTACCACAACTTCCGTCGCACGGACGGCAATGCTCGCATCGGTACTTCGGGCATCAACGCTGTGGGCGCAGAGGAAAGCGGGGTTCTTTCTTCCCTGCCATTGACCACTGACGGCAACAAAGATCTGGGTCAGGAAATGGACCTGGTGGTCACCAAGTACTTCAAAAGCGGCCTGTTGCCGGCGGCCCTCAGCCAGTCGATGGATGACCCTTCGGCCCTGGTTCGTCTGCGTGCCGGTGTCTTCAAACCGGGTGATGCGTATGGCAGCCAGGTAGACAGCTACATGCACCGCGCCGTCGTCGACGTCATCTGGCGCTTCTGATGCAAACGCGAAAGGAGTGCGATGAGATGAACAGTCAAGCAAGCCGTCTGCGCAGCCGCGCATGGCCACATGCATTGCTCGAAAGCGCAGTGCTGAGCAGTGCGCTGTTGCTCGCCAGCTCCGCCATGGCCAACACCGTCGCGGTGGCGCCCACTGCTGATGAAAAGGCGGCTGTGGTCAAAGAGCTGCAGCAGGCAAAAAACTACACGATCACCAGCCCGGACGCCGCCACGCTGCACATGGAAAAGCCCCGGTTGCCGGATATCACCGGTTACACCGAGGCTGCCGCGGCGAAGAAGATCGTGCGCAGCAAACCCGGTAAGGTCCGCGTCACGCGGATGATGGACGAAGTCGGCCTGAAGGAATTCATCGGCGGCGACAACAAGATGGCCGAGTGGGTGGCGCGTCAGCAAGGCATCCCTCAGGCGATCATTGTCGAAGGCGGTTACATGAGCCTTCAGGACCTGGCGAAAAAGGTCCCGAAACAGTTCCTCAGCGAAGTGTCGCCAGGGGTCTACGTGGCCCGCCTGCCGATTCTGGTCAAGGCCGACGGCATTCTGGAAGTCGACAAGAAGACTAAAGAGCTGCGCCTGTCCCAAGAGAAAGGCTCGTTCCTGGTGGTCGAGGGCAAGCTGTTCACCAGCAACACCCAGATCAATGGCTGGCGAGAAAAAGACAACGGCCCGGCGACTTTCCGCAAGCCTGATGAGTTTCGTCCATTCCTGCTGTCTTGGGGTGGCTCCGAGATTTACATCATTAACACCAAGGTAGCGAGCCTGGGTTATGACAAGAGTAAGTCGTATGGCGTGAGTGTTTCCCAATACACGCCAAACATGGTCAAGCAGATGAACAAGTCTGACCCGACTGGCTGGATCGTCGGCTCCGAGTTCTCGGACATGTGGTACGGCTTCTACTGCTATGAAACCCGCGACTTCGTGGTCAAGGGCAATACCTACCGCGACAACATCATCTACGGCATCGACCCCCATGACCGTTCCCACGGTCTGATCATTGCCGAAAACGATGTCTACGGGACCAAGAAGAAGCACGGGATCATTGTTTCCCGTGAAGTGAACGACAGCTTCATCTTCAACAACAAAAGCCACGACAACAAATTGTCCGGCGTGGTCCTGGACCGTAACAGCGTCAACAACATCGTCGCCTACAACGAGATTTATCAGAACCACACTGACGGCATCACCCTGTACGAAAGCGGCGACAACCTGCTCTGGGGCAATAAAGTCATCGCCAACCGTCGCCACGGCATTCGTGTTCGTAACAGCGTGAATATCAAGCTGTACGAGAACAAAGCCATGGCCAACGGTTTGATGGGTGTCTACGGCCACATCAAGGACTTGAGCAACACCGACCGGGACATCGCCCTCGATCCGTTCGATACCAAAGTGTCCCTGATCGTGGTCGGCGGCGAGCTGACCGGCAACAACTCCGGCCCGCTCTCCATCGACTCGCCCCTGAGTATCGAGCTGTACCGCGTCGCCATGCTGGCCCCGACCAAATCCGGCGGCATCAGCTTCAACGGCGTTCTGGGTGAGCGTCAGGACGAGATCCTCGACCTGCTGGTCCGCCAGCAGAAAGCGGTGTTGATCGATCCGGTCGAAAGCCAGAAAGAACTTCAGGACTGAGAAGGTAATTTTTATGCACGCACACTCGATCAAGTTACTCAGCCTGTCCGGCCTGACCGCAGCCTTGCTTGCCATCAGCAGCGGCGCTCGCGCAGACGAAGTGCAAGCCCCTGCGTTCACGGCCGAGCCTTGCTGCCAACTGTGCCCTGAAGCCCATGACGCGAAAAACTACACCACGCGCTATCAGCAGAACTTCACCACGCTGGTGCAGGCCCAGGGCGACTGGTTGTTCCGTACTCAAGAAGATTTGCGCACCGAATTCGACACGTCGCCGGAAGGCTATCGCCGCATGAAGCAACTGCACGATGCCTTCAAGAGCAAGGGCGTGGAGCTGGTAGTGGTGTATCAACCGACCCGTGGTCTGGTGGATCGCAACAAGCTGTTCCCGGCTGAACGCGACAAGTTCGACTATGAAAAAGCACTGAACAACTACAAGGCCATGCTCGGTCGCTTCGACAAAATGGGCTACTGGGTGCCTGATCTGTCGCCGCTGACCAATGAGCAACAGGCCCACGATTTCTATTTCCGCGGCGACCAGCACTGGACCCCGTACGGTGCCCAGCGCACAGCGAAAATCGTCGCTGAAACCGTGAAAAAAGTGCCGGGCTACGCTGACATTCCCAAGCGTGAATTCGAAAGCCACGTCAGCGGGCGCATGGGTAAAACCGGCACCCTGCACAACATGGCGGCGCAATTGTGCGGCAACACCTATGCCATCCAGTACATGGACCAGTTCACCACTGAACCCAAGGGCGAAGCGGCGGATGGCGATCTGTTCGGCGATGCCGGCAATCCGGAAATCACCCTGGTCGGCACCAGCCACAGCGGCAAGAACTACAACTTTGCCGGCTTCCTGCAGGAATACATCGGCGCCGACATTCTCAACGTCGCCTTCCCTGGCGGCGGCCTGGAAGGCTCGATGCTGCAATACCTGGGCAGTGAAGACTTCCAGAAGCGTCCACCGAAAATCCTCATCTGGGAGTTCTCGCCGCTGTACCGCCTGGACCAGGAAACCATCTATCGCCAGATGATGTCGCTGCTGGATAACGGCTGCGAAGGCAAACCGGCGGTCATGAGCGCCAGTACCACACTGAAAACCGGCACCAATGAAGTGTTGGTCAACGGCAAGAACGGCATCAAGAACATCCGCAACGGCAGCAATCAGATTGACATCCGTTATGCCGATCCTTCGGTGAAAGTCCTTCAGGCCAGACTCTGGTACATGAACGGTCGTCACGAAGACCTGAAAATCGAAAAACCGGAAACATCCGATACAGACGGGCGCTTCTCCTTCGAATTGCGAACAGATGAAGACTGGGCTGACCAGCAGCTGCTCGCACTGGAAATCCAGGGTCCGGAAGCGGGCGCTGCACCCCAGAAAGTCGAAGCGAAAGTATGCAAACGCAACGTGTTCCCAGGTACTGCGCAGCAAACCGCGCAGGCCGGGTTATGAGGCCATTTATGCAGACTCCGAAACTGATGCTCCCTACCCTTCTGTCGCTGGCGATGTTCGCCGGCGCAGCAAGCGCCGCCAATCTCGTGCCGCCAAAGGGTTACTACGCGCCGATCGAGAAATTCAAGACTGGTGACAACAACTTCAGCTGTGCAGCGGTGCCCAAGCCGTACACCGACAAACTGGTGTTCCGCAGCAAATATGAGGGTTCCGATAAAGCCCGGGCGACCCTGAACAAAGAATCCGAACAAGCCTTCCGGGATGCGACCAAGTCCATCACCACCCTGGAACGCGGTATCAGCAAAGTCGTCATGCAGTACATGCGTGATGGCCGTCCGGAACAACTGGATTGTGCGCTGAACATGCTCACCACCTGGGCCAAGGCTGACGCGCTGGAGTCCACGGACTTCAACCACACCGGCAAGTCCATGCGCAAATGGGCACTGGGCAGCATGTCCTCTGCTTACCTGCGGCTGAAGTTCTCGGACTCCAAGCCACTGGCCGATCGCCAGGAAGAAGCGAAGATCATCGAGACCTGGTTTGGCAAGCTTGGCGATCAGGTCGTCAGCGACTGGAGCAATCTGCCGCTGGAAAAAATCAACAACCATTCGTACTGGTCCGCCTGGGCAGTGATGGCAACTGCCGTCGCTACCGACCGCCGGGATCTGTTCGACTGGGCAGTCAAAGAGTTCAAGATCGGTGCCAATCAGATCGATCAGGACGGCTATCTGCCCAACGAGCTCAAGCGTAATCAACGCGCCCTCGCCTATCACAATTACGCCCTGCCGCCGCTGGCGATGATCGCCAGTTTCGCCCAGGTCAACGGTGTGGATTTGCGTCCGGAAAACAACGGCGCCCTGCAACGTCTGGGCGAGCGGGTACTGGACGGCGTCAAGGATCCGAGTGCTTTTGCCAAACGCAATGGCGACAAACAGGACATGACCGACCTGAAAGTCGACAGCAAATTCGCCTGGCTCGAACCCTACTGCTCGCTCTACACCTGCAAGCCGGAGGTGCTGGAGCACAAGCATGAAATGCAGCCCTTCAAAACCTTCCGCCTCGGCGGTGACCTGACCAAGGTCTTCGACCCGAGTCATGAGAAGGGTGACAAAGGTTCGTAAGTAAAACACCACCACCGTGGGAGCGAGCTTGCTCGCGAAGACAGTGTTTCAGACGCTGAATATGGGCCAGACACACCGGCCTCTTCGCGAGCAAGCTCGCTCCCACGGGTAACGCCGCAATGCTGCATCACCCCCATGTTTTTCGTGGGGGGTTTGGGGGGGCTTCGGCCTTTGACTGTTGGATAAACGGAGATATCAGGATGGTTTTCTCATCCAACGTGTTCCTGTTCCTGTTCTTGCCGGTGTTTCTCGGCTTGTACTACCTGAGCGGGCAACGCTATCGCAATCTGCTGCTGCTGGTTGCCAGTTACGTGTTCTATGCCTGGTGGCGTGTGGACTTCCTCGCGCTATTCATCGGCGTCACCGTATGGAACTACTGGATCGGCCTGAAAGTAGGCGCAGCCGGTGTACGTACCAAACCCGCGCAGCGTTGGCTGTTGCTGGGCGTGGTCGTCGACCTGGGGATTCTGGGCTACTTCAAATACGCCAACTTCGGCGTGGACAGCATCAACGCGATGATGACCTCCGTCGGTCTGGAGCCGTTCATCCTGACCCACGTGCTGTTGCCGATCGGTATCTCGTTCTATGTGTTCGAGTCCATCAGCTACATCATCGACGTGTATCGCGGTGACACGCCGGCCACACGCAACCTGATCGACTTCGCAGCGTTCGTGGCGATCTTCCCGCACTTGATCGCCGGCCCCGTACTGCGTTTTCGCGACCTGGCTGACCAGTTCAACAATCGCACCCACACCCTGGACAAGTTCTCCGAGGGCTGCACGCGGTTCATGCAGGGTTTCATCAAGAAGGTGTTCATCGCCGATACCCTCGCGGTTGTCGCCGACCACTGCTTCGCCTTGCAGAACCCGACCACGGGCGATGCCTGGCTTGGCGCTCTGGCCTACACCGCGCAGCTGTATTTCGACTTCTCCGGTTACAGCGACATGGCCATCGGCCTGGGCTTGATGATGGGTTTCCGCTTCATGGAAAACTTCAAACAGCCGTACATCAGCCAATCGATCACCGAGTTCTGGCGTCGCTGGCACATCAGCCTCTCCACCTGGCTGCGTGACTACCTGTACATCACCCTGGGCGGCAATCGAGGCGGCAAGTTCGCGACCTATCGCAACCTGTTCCTGACCATGTTGCTGGGCGGCCTGTGGCATGGCGCGAACATCACCTACGTGATCTGGGGCGCGTGGCACGGTATCTGGCTGGCCATCGAGAAAGCGGTCGGCATCAACACCACGCCGCGCAGTTTCAACGTGATTCGCTGGGCACTGACCTTCCTTTTGGTGGTCATAGGCTGGGTCATCTTCCGTGCGGAAAACCTGCACGTTGCCGGCCGTATGTATGGCGCGATGTTCAGCTTTGGTGACTGGAACCTGTCGGAGCTCAATCAGGCCAGCCTCACCGGTCTGCAAGTGGCGACCCTGGTGGTGGCCTACGCAACATTGGCGTTCTTCGGCCTGCGTGATTTCTACGCCAATCGTCCTGCGGAAAAAGCAGTCAGCAAGAACACTCCGGATCTGGGCGTTCAGGCCGACGGCCCTGCCACTGCGCAGCCAGGCATGATCAAAGCGGTACCGGGCGACAAGCCAGAAAGCATTCACCTGCCGGGCTACACCGTCGGCACTGAGGCTCAAGTGCAGCCCGCTTACTGGGTTGCCGACTGGCCACGCTACGCAATGCGCGCACTGATCCTGCTGCTGTTCATTGCTTCGATTCTCAAACTTTCGGCGCAAAGCTTCTCGCCGTTCCTTTACTTCCAGTTCTAAGGGGCCTGCCATGACGCGATCATTACGCATCCTCTATATCGCCCTGTTCCTGGCCATCCTGTTGGGTCTGGGTGTCTGGTCGCTGCGCAGTTTCGGCAGCTTCTCGACATCGGCTGAAACCACCGTGCTCAACGGCAAATGGACCAAGGCGGCGGAAACTCATTACGACGAAGAGTTTCCCATCAAGCGCCTGGGCACCAACCTCTGGGCGGCACTGGATTTCAAACTGTTCAATGAGGGTCGTCCCGGCGTTGTGCTGGGCAAGGACCAGTGGCTGTACACCGATGAAGAGTTCGATGCAGTCGCCAACGGCGAACAGAACGAAGCGGACAACCTGGCAATCATCCAGGGCGTGCGTGACGCGCTGAAAGCCCAGGGCACGCAACTGGTACTGGCGATCATTCCGGCCAAGACCCGCCTGTATCCAGAGCACATCGGCGATACCAAGCCAGCGTCGCTGCACACCGATCTGTATCAGCAGTTCCACGCTCAGGCCGCTCAGGCGGGCCTGGTTGCCCCGGATCTGCTGGCGCCGCTGCAAGGCGCCAAGCAGCACGGCCAAGTGTTCCTGCGCACCGATACACATTGGACGCCGATGGGTGCCGAAGTCGTCGCGCAGCAACTGGGCGCAGTGGTTGCCCAGCAAACGCCATTGAGCGGCGAACCGGAAAAGTTCGTCACTCAGGCCAAGGAAACAGCGCCCTACAAAGGCGACCTGACCAACTTCCTGCCGCTGGACCCGCTGTTCAGCAACTTGCTGCCACAGCCTGATCAATTGCAACAACGCAGCACTGACCCGGTTGCTGCCGACGCTCAAGGCGATGACGCCCTGTTCGCCGACGACAGCGTCGCGGTTGGTCTGGTGGGCACCAGCTACAGCGCCAACCCGAACTGGAACTTCGTCGGCGCCCTTAAACAGGCCCTGCACAGCGACGTCGTGAATTACGCAGAAGACGGCCACGGCCCAATCCTGCCAATGCTCAAGTACCTGCAAACCGATGCGTTCAAGAGCAGCCCGCCTCAGGTGCTGATCTGGGAATTCCCGGAACGCTATCTGCCCGCACACAACGACCTTGGCGAGTTCGATCCGAAGTGGATTGCCGAACTCAAAAAGGCCGGCGAATCGCAACAAAACCTGGCACTTAACGCCAAATCTTCCGAGTCGCCTACCCAGGCGCAAAACTGAGAGGACTACCCAAATGACCTTACAGACAACTTCGAAACTGCTGCCACAAACCCGTAACGGCAAAAAAGGCCTGTTGAAAACCTGCGCTCTCGTAGCCGGCATCAGCCTGTTCTCCCTGCAAGCCTTCGCCGGTGACTCGGCGCTATACGGCCCGACCGCCCCGAAAGGCTCGACCTTCGTACGCGTCTACAACGCCAGCAGCGCGGAAATCAGCGCCAGCGTTGGCAACACCAACCTCAACGAAGTCGCACCGCAAGCCAGCACCGCGTTCAGCTTCATGCCTCAGGGCGACTACAGCGCCAAGCTCGGCAGCCAGACCGTCCCGGTGAAACTGGCCGGCGATCACTATTACACCCTGGTGAACAACGCCACCGGCAAGCCGCAACTGGTTGAAGAGCCGCCGTTCAAGAACAAGCAGAAGTCTCTGGTGCGTGTGCAGAACCTCAGCGACAAGGCCCTGACCCTGAAAACCGCTGATGGCAAGACCGATGTGGTCAAGGCCGTTGCTGCCAAAGGCACCGGCGAGCGTGAAATCAACCCGGTCAAAGTCAGCCTGGCGCTGTACGACGGCGACAAGAAAGTCAGCGACCTGAAACCGGTCGCCCTGGAACGCGGCGAAGCGGCCGTGCTGTACATCACCGGTAGCGGCAGCAGTCTGTCGCCAGTGTGGGTCAAGCCACCAGTCGCTACGCGCTAATAACGGATTAGTCAGTCGCTGCGCCTTTTTTCAGATTTGAGAAAGATGCGCAGCGGCTGACGCGGAAACAAGAACAAGACTGAAACGACAGACCGACGTACAGCCCCATTTCGAATGCTATTGGAGAAACAAAATGATTCCAGTGATCTTGTCAGGCGGTAGCGGTTCACGACTCTGGCCGCTTTCGCGTAAGCAATTCCCAAAACAGTTCCTGGCCCTGACCGGGAACCACACCCTGTTCCAGCAAACCCTCGAACGCTTGAAGTTCGATGGCATGCAAGACCCGATTGTGGTCTGCAACAAAGAACACCGTTTCATCGTCAACGAACAGCTGGGCGCACTGGGCCTGGACACCCAGACCGTGATCATGGAACCGTTCGGCCGCAACACGGCCCCAGCGGTTGCCATCACTGCCATGCTGCTGCTCAGCGAAGGTAATGACGAGCTGATGCTGGTGCTGCCAGCCGACCACGTGATCGACGACCAGAAAGCCCTGCAACGCGCACTGGCCCTGGCCACTGTTGCCGCTGAGCGTGGCGAAATGGTCCTGTTTGGCATTCCGGCGACCAAGCCGGAAACCGGTTATGGCTATATCAAATCCACCGCCGATGCGCTGCTGCCAGAAGGCGTCAGCCGAGTGTCGCAATTCGTCGAAAAACCAGACGAAAAACGCGCCGCGGAATTCGTTGAAGCCGGTGGTTACTTCTGGAACAGCGGCATGTTCCTGTTCCGCGCCAGCCGTTATCTGGAAGAGCTGAAAAAGCACGATCCGGACATCTACGACACCTGCATGATGACCCTGGAGCGCAGCAAGCACGAAGGCGACACCATCGACATCGATGAAGCCACTTTCGCCTGCTGCCCGGACAACTCCATCGACTACGCCGTGATGGAAAAAACCCAGCGCGCCTGTGTCGTGCCATTGAGCGCTGGCTGGAACGACGTCGGCTGCTGGGCTTCGCTGTGGGCCGTGCAGGAAAAAGACAGCAACGGCAACGTCACCAAAGGCGACGTGGTCATCCAGGACAGCCGCAACTGCATGATCCACGGCAATGGCAAGCTGGTTTCGGTGATCGGCCTGGACAACATCGTCGTCGTCGAAACCAAAGACGCCATGATGATTGCCCACAAAGACAAGGTTCAAGGCGTCAAGCAGATGGTCAACACGCTCAATGAGCAAGGCCGCAGCGAAACCCAGAACCACCTTGAAGTTTATCGCCCATGGGGTTCTTACGATTCGGTGGACATGGGTGGCCGCTTCCAGGTCAAGCGCATCTCGGTCAAACCGGGTGCCAGCCTGTCGCTGCAAATGCACCACCACCGCGCAGAACACTGGATCGTGGTATCAGGCACGGCTCAGGTGACCTGCGATGAGAACGTGTTCCTGTTGACCGAAAACCAGTCCACCTACATCCCGATCGCTTCGGTCCATCGCCTGAAAAACCCGGGCAAGATTCCATTGGAAATCATCGAAGTGCAATCGGGCAGCTACCTGGGCGAAGACGACATCGAGCGCTTCGAAGACGTCTACGGCCGGTCCGGCGCAGTAGAAGCGGGTGTGAAAACACAAACCATCGCTCGTTGATTTTCCTTTAGCTGCGTAACGGAGTGCACCTCAACAACCTTTTGCGTATCCCCATCCGCAGTAGGTTGTTGAGGTTTTTTTGGTCTTGGAAATCACCACTTTCCCTGTAGGAGCTGCCGAAGGCTGCGAATCGCGGTGTATCAGACAAGCCGCCTTCGCAGCCTTCGGCAGCTCCTACAGTTCTCTGACTTCCAGCCACCATTACCACCCCCCACCCCGCTTTCGGTACGATGCGTGCTCATCTGTTCACGAGGCGCGACTCATGTTGTTCGGCGCATTGCTTATCCTGACCTGGTTGGTCCTGCTGCTGCGTTACCCGGCCAAGGCCTTGCCTGTCTCTCTGGCCGCCGCAGTGGGCCTGGGGATCGTGGCGATGGTGGTTATCTGGCAAGACAGCCAGGAAACCCGCCAACTGGAACGTCTGGGCCTGCGCATGGATTACGCGCCGGACCAATGCCCTGCGGGCAAACCCCTGCTGGTACTGATCGACAACACCAATAAAGTACCGCTGCGTGAATTGCGCTGGCGAGTGGCCGCTTATGCACCGGGCGATACCGTCAATCTCACCGACGACGCCTATGCCGGCCCGCGCTACCGTGGTCCGGGAGATTTACAGGCTGGCAGCCAGTGGCAGGATTGCTTGCCCCTGCCCACCCTGCGTCCGGGCTATCGTGCGCAAACGCTGGAGTTCCGCGCCGAGCATTTACAAGGCAGTTTTGCTGACTAACCCACAAGGAACACTGACATGCCCAACGTCCTCATTACCGGCTGCTCCACCGGCATCGGCCGCGCACTGGCCGATGCTTTCAAGAGCGCGGGGTATGAGGTCTGGGCCACGGCACGCAAGGCTGAGGATGTTGCAGCGCTGGATGCGGCAGGTTTCACGGGCGTGCAACTGGACGTCAATGACAACCCAGCGCTGGATCAGCTGGCAGCCAGGTTTGATGGGCTGGACGTGCTGGTCAACAACGCTGGCTACGGTGCCATGGGGCCGCTGCTGGATGGCGGCGTCGAGGCCATGCAGCGTCAGTTCGAGACCAACGTGTTTTCCGTGGTGGGTGTGACTCGTGCGTTCTTTCCGGCCTTGCGGCGCAACAAAGGTCTGGTGGTGAACATCGGCAGCGTGTCCGGGGTGCTGGTTACGCCGTTTGCCGGCGCTTATTGCGCGTCCAAAGCCGCCGTGCATGCCTTGAGTGAAGCGTTGCGGCTGGAGCTGGCGCCGTTTTCGATTCAGGTGATGGAGGTGCAGCCCGGCGCCATTGCCACCAGCTTCGCGAAAAACGCCAGCCATGAAGCTGAACAATTGATCAGCGAACAATCCCCCTGGTGGCCGCTGCGTGAAGGCATTCGTGCCCGGGCCAAAGCCTCGCAAGACAACCCCACCCCCGCCACAGATTTCGCCCGGGACTTGCTGCGCGCCGTGCAACAAGCCAACCCACCACGTTTGCTGCGCTTGGGCAACGGCTCGCGGTTGATGCCGCTGATGGCGTGGCTGCTGCCCAAGGGATTGCTGGATAGCAAACTGCGCCAGCGGTTTGGGTTGGATAAGACGTTGTAGTTTGAAATGCAACCTCCTGTAGACGCTGCCAAAGGTTGCGAAGGCGGTTTTCCCGATACACCGCGGTTCGCAGCCTTCGGCAGCTCCTACAAGATGCAACTTCTAGCGCTTTAATCAGCGTGATTCGACACGCACCAACGAGCGCGCAAGCTCAGTCTTGGCCATGCCGATCAGATGCACCACCGAGAACGCCAGATCGCGTTTCGGGCCGTTGAGGCTGTCGCCTGTTTCGTAGGCGGTGGCTGCTGCGCAACTGAGCAGTTCGTCAACGTGGAGTAGGGATTGTTCGAGGGTGTTTTGTGTGTCGAGTGTTGCTTGCATCATTGGGAGAACCTCCGATTAATGCCACCGAATGCTCACTGCTAACTGAATAAGGGTGGCGGCTTTGACGCGGGTTAGCAGACCGGCAGTTCTCCCGAGACCGGCGCACCCGAAAGTGCCCCACGCAAAACCGCCATAAGAGGGAGCTTGCATCAGAAGAGAACTGACTCAGGCTGCTAAACCCGATCGCTGATATTCAACGACCGACGCAGCCTAGGGATCAAAATCGCCCTGCGCAAGGGCTCGGGATTTTCTCGGAAACTTCACACAGAAGAAAGGGAAAAGCCTACGGACAAGGGTGTAGTACTTGGGTTTTTAGTGACCTGAAGTTGCGTAGACGACGCAATTCTGTGGGAGCGGTGCTTGGTCTGGGCGGCATTCCGACGATAAGGTTTAGGTGATCTACCTGCAAAATCGCGGTGTCCTTATCGTCGGAATGCCGCCCAGACCAAGCACCGCTCCCACAAAAATAGATTGCATTCCAACCGTCGATTACCGCTCAACCTGCGGATTCACAATGACCGTACAGGTTAGTCCCGCCGCCAACAGCACATCGTCCGGCACCTGATCCAGGTGAATACGCACCGGCACGCGCTGCGCAAGGCGCACCCAGTTGAAGGTCGGGTTGACGTCGGCGATCAGTTCGCGGCTTTGCGGGTTGTCGCGGTCGTAGATGCCGCGGGCGATGCTTTCCACGTGGCCTTTGAGCAACTGGCCGCTCATCAGCTGCATGTCCGCAGGGTCGCCGATGCGGATGTGCGGCAATTTGGTTTCTTCGAAGAAGCCGTACACCCAGAACGAGTTCATATCCACCACGGCCATTTTCGCGTCACCGATGCGCGCGTAGTCACCGGGATGCACGTTGAGGTTGGTGACGTAACCGTCCACCGAGGCGAGCACCCGGGTGCGGCGCAGGTTCAGTTCCGCCGCCTCCAGCCCGGCCAGCGCCAGTTGGTAATCGGCCTGGGCGGACGTAGCGATGTTGCTGGCGTCATCGCGGCTTTCGGTGGAGATCACCAGGTTGTCCATGTCGGCACGGCGCTTGGCGTTGACCTTGCGCATCTCCCAAGTGGCCTTGCGCGAAGCCACCAATGCCTGAGCCTGCTTGACCGCCACTTCGTAGTGTTCCGGATCAATCTGCAGCAGCAAGTCGCCTTTTCTGACGTGCTGGTTGTCGCGCACCGGCACGGCAACTACTGTGCCGCTGACATCAGCCGCAACATTGATGATGTCGGCGCGCACCCGGCCATCGCGGGTCCAGGGCGTGTCCATGTAGTGGACCCACAAGGTGCGACCGATCCAGATGGCCAGCGCCAGGACCAGTAATGTGGCGATCAGACTGAAGAGCTTTTTCATCAGGGCTACTCAAGAATCAACGGTAAACGGTCAGCGCCATGGCGCCGAAAATGCAGGCAAACAGGCTCAGCCTCAGCAACGCCGGGTGCCAGAAAAACCGGTACAGATCCAGGCCAGACAGCAGCCTGTCGAGTGCCCAGGCGAGGACCACCGCAATCAGAAACAGCACGGTGACGCTGGGCATGTACAGGCCATGAAAAGCGATTTCACGAGGCATGAATCGATCCTTGCCACTGCCCGTCACGGGACAGGGCGGCCAGAGGTGATTGAGGGTCCAGCAGCGACGAGCGAATGAAATGCAGATAGCTTTTCACGCGCCGTAACACGGAGGTATCGAAGTGCGGACCGAAGGGCTCGTCGCTGTTTTGCACCCGGTTGATGGCGTGGTCGACGGCCGCCAGCGCCCGCTGCCAGTTACTGTGATCAGGCTGGATGAACAGACGAATCAATGCTCTGCCCATCACTCGGATCGCTACCCGCCAGGACTGCCAAGGCGCATAAGCGGGGTGAACCGGTAGCAGCTCTTGCTCGCGACGAAGTTCGATAATCGCGTGGCCGATTTCCAGGACGACGAACATCCAGCGCAACAATTCGCGCTGCACCAGCGGCTTGCCCGCCGCCAAACCATAGGCCTGGTGCATGAGGTCCCGGGTCTGGCTTTCAAAACTTGAGCCCAGCCGATGCAGCGGCGCGCTGATGGCAAACACCACCTGACGACGCAGGTCATGTTCCAGTCGACGCCACATCCAGCGGCTGTTGGGCGGCAGGATGATTGCCCCGGCTGCCGCACAGAGCAGCATGCCGATGACCATGGCGATGTAGTCATTGATGTAGGTGTAAGGGTTGTAGATCGTCAGGTTGTCCGGCACCGATCCGATGCTGAAGAAGATCAGCAGACCCAGCCCGTAGCCTGCCCATTGCGGCCGGGACCCAAGGAAGGCGCCGAGCATGAACACCGGCGTCAGGCATAGACAAAGCAGCGGGAAGCCATCGATGAACGGGAAGATGAAAAAGGTTTCGGTGAAGCCCAACAGCGCGCCCAGCAAAGTGCCGCAGGCCATTTGAAAGGACATGCGTTTGGGGTTGTTGGTGGTAGAAGACAACGCCACGGTTGCCGCCGACACCAGAATCATCGTCATGCCGCTGGGCCAGGCGGTGGCCACCCAATACACACTCATGACCGAGAGGATAAAAGTCGCCCGAATCCCCGCTGCTGCCGCCGTCATCCAACTGGTCTTGGGCAGAAACTCTTCCTGCCACTTTTCCCGAATGTGGTTGTGATCGGCCAGTGACGCATGGGTCTGGGCGTAGTCGTGCATATCACTGAGCAGGCGATACAGCAGCTCATAGGCAGTGTGGAAATCCAGCAGTTCGGCTTCGCTGGGCTGGAGTTCTTCCAGCGCCGCGCGCTCGGCCCTTACACGCGCCGGCAGACCCGACTTGAAGTCTTCCAGCTCGTGCACCAGCAACGCGGCGTCTCGAGGGGTCAGGAAGCGATTGGCAAAACCGTCGAGCATCCGGGCGAAGGCACTCAGCCCTGGTTCGGCAGCAATCATTACCCGACTGACGCCATCGCCGCGCAACCGCTCAAGCAATTGATGCAAGGCGTTGAAGCGTGTGGTGATGGCCATGAATTCGCTGTTCAACCGATTGAGCCGACCATTGCGCCGACGCATGTGCGGGTCTTCAAATACCGTGACGCTGCGCATCCCTTCCAGGCCAATAGCTTCGGCAACAAAACGCACATTGCCGGTTTCAAAAGCCTCCCGCGAGTTGCTGCCCCGCAGACCATCGGCGACAAAGCGAGCGAACACGCCGAAACGCAGATACAACGCGTTGCGCATGGCGGCGGCGGAGCTTTGCGGCAGGATGGCGGCGGTAACGGCGGTAGAGCAGACGATGCCGAGGGTGATTTCCAGCACCCGCCAGACCGCCGCCATGAACGAGGTTTCGGGATGCGCCAGTGCAGGCAGACCGACCATCGCAGCGGTGTAGCCAGCGAGTACAAAACCGTAGGCGCGAAAGTTGCGATACCGCGCCGCGCCTGCCGAACAGAACCCCACCCACAGCGCCAGGCTGCCGAGGAACAGTTCGGAGTTCTGCGCGAACAGGGCCATGAGCACGACCATTACCGTCGAGCCCGCCAAGGTGCCGAGCAACCGATAGAAACTCTTGGCGAAGACATGGCCGCTTTGCGGCTGCATGACGATGAACACAGTGATCATCGCCGTGCGTGGCTGCGGCAATTCCAGGCGCAGGGCCAGCCAGTAGGTGAGGAATGCCGCGATCAACACCTTGAAGATGTAAATCCACGTCACCCCATCGCTACGCGCCCAGCTGTTGAATTCCCGCCGCCAGGGGAGTTGGGTGATGGTTTTCATACCGATGCACCATCCAACTCTGTTGGAGCGAGGCTTGCCCGCGAATCAGACAACTCGGTTTGGCAGTTAGACCGCGTCGCCGATATCGCGGGCAAGCACCGCTCCCACAGGGGGGCTGCGGTGCCCCGGCTGTGCGCTATCCCCGTTGGAGCGAGGCTTGCCCGTGAAGAACGATGACGCGGAATGCCAGGTGTACCGAGGCGCCTGTATCGCGGGCAAGCCTCGCTCCAACAGGTACCGAGTGGCTCTCTAGAGATATTCACCGCCCAAACGCCGCCAGGGTCGGCGGGGTTTTCGGGGCCTGGGTCTTCTCTGCGGCGGGCACATCATCCCCCGCCGCCAACCCGCCACCCAGCGCCACCACCAGCTCGGCATGGGCAGTCAGGCGGGCGGCCTGGACTTGTTGTTGAATCTGTTGCTGACGAAACAGCAAGGTCTGGGCATTGAGCACGTTCAGGTAGTCAGTCAGGCCCCGTTGATACGCGATTTTGGCAATGTCGTAGGTCTTCTGCGCCGACGCTACGGACCCACGGACAAATACCTGCTGTTTATCCATGGATTCGCGCCGAATGAGCTGATCTGAGATGCTCTTGAGCGCACTGATCAGCGTCTGGTTGTACTGCGCCACGGCCAAGTCGTAACCCGCCGACGCTTCACCCAGCTCCGCACGCAGACGCCCACCATCAAAGATCGGCAAGCTTACGGCCGGGCCTGCGCTGTAGTTGAATTTCTTGCCGGCGAGGAATTCGAGCATGCCGCCGCCGGTGGCCATGTAACCCAGATTGCCGATCAGATCGACGTTGGGATAAAAACCGGCATGAGCGACGTCGATACCCCGGGCCTGCGCCGCTACCGCCCATCGGCTGGCGACCACGTCAGGGCGCTGGCCGAGCAATTGCGCAGGCAGGGCCGAAGGTAATTTCAGCGCGTTATTGAGCGACAGCGACGGGCGTTGCAGTGCCGCGCCCTCGCCCGGGCCTTTACCGGCCAAAGCCGCCAGTTGATTGCGGCTCAGTGCAATGGCTTCATCCAGGGCGCCAATCTGCCGATGGGTCTCGGGCAGTGGCGTTTCAGCCTGGCTGACTTCGAAATGGGTGCCGATGCCGCCTTTGAGACGACGTTGGGCCAGATCAAGAATCTGTTGCTGCTGAGCCAGGGTAGCTTCGACGATATCTCGCTGAGCGTAATTCAACGACAACTGGATGTAGGCGCGCACGATGTTGTCTTGCAACTCCAGCTGCGCCTGCCTGCCCTGAGCGGCACTCATGTGCGCCAGGTCAAGGGCCTTCTCGCGGGCATTGCTTTCCCGGCCCCAGAAATCCAGTGAGTAGCTCAGCCCCAGGGACGCATTGTTGTCCCAAGTGGTGGTATTGGCGAGCGCGCCGGGGCCGTAAAACTGATCGTTGGCCCAGTTGTGGCGCTTGAGGGATGCGTCGCCACTGATATGCAACGCCTCGGCCGATTCAGCCACGCCAGCCAGGGCGCGAGCCTGACGCACTCGCGCAGCAGCCATGGCCAGACTCGGTGCGCTGGCGGCGGCCAGTTCTATCCAGTGATTGAGCTGCGGATCGCCATAGGCCTGCCACCACTGCGCAGCGGGCCAGTGGGCGTCGCGGTCCGCGTTCTGGATGGCCTGATCGGTGGCCAGGTTTTCGACAGGCAAAGCGCTACCTTGGGGTGCGATCCCGCCGGTTCCGATGCAGCCGCTGATGACTAACGTTAAAGCCCAGACACTGAAGGGCGCGGCCCCCCGGATGATGCGACGCACTGCTAGAGCTTCCCGACGTAAGGTGAAACGACCTGAATGCCGCGATTCTAGGGGTCGCCACGTGCGCCGATAAGCCGGGAGAAGTGTGATTCTTTGTTACAAAAACGGAGATAATCCTTTGGTATGCTGACATGGATCAGTTACTTCGTGTCACAATTTGCCATCTCTTCAGAGAACTGCCCATGGATACCCTGCAAAACATGCGCGCGTTCAGTTGTGTGGCGCAAGCGGGAAGCTTTACCGCTGCCGCTGTGCAGCTCGACACCACCACCGCGAACGTTTCCCGCGCCGTTTCGAACCTCGAAGCTCATTTGCAAACCCGCCTGCTCAACCGCACCACACGCCGAATCGCGCTCACAGAAGCCGGCAAGCGTTACCTGCTGCGTTGCGAACAGATCCTCGGGTATGTCGAAGAAGCCGAAGCCGAGGCCAGCGACGCCCATTCGCGCCCGGCCGGGCAGCTCAAGGTGCACTCCATGACTGGCGTGGGTCAGCATTACGTGATCGATGCCATTGCCCGCTATCGGCGCAACCATCCAGACGTATCGTTCGACCTGACCATGGCCAACCGCGTGCCGGACTTGCTCGAAGAAGGCTATGACGTGTCCATCGTGCTGGCTAGCGAGCTACCGGACTCGGGGTTTGTGTCCCAGCGACTGGGGATCACTTACAGCATCGTTTGCGCGTCGCCGGAGTACGTCAAAACCTTCGGCATGGCGATCAAACCCACTGATCTGCTCAACCATGCCTGCCTGCGCCTGGTCAGCCCGGTATTCCCGCTGGAGAAATGGCTGTTCAACGGCCCTGAAGGTCAGGAGATGGTCACCATCAACACCTCGCCCTTCCAGGTCAATTCGGCGGACGCCATGGAAGCCGCGATCAGCAGCGGCATGGGCGTCGGCATTCTGCCGATCTACTGCGCCATCGAAGGCCTGCGCAACGGCACGCTGGTGCGGGTGCTGCCTGAATACCGCTCCCATGAGCTGAACCTGTACGCCATCTACCCCTCGCGCCAATACCTGGATGCGAAGATCAAGACCTGGGTGGAATACCTGCGCGGCTCGCTCCCGGAAATCCTCGCCGCCCATGAGGCTGATCTGCAGAGCCATGCGCTGCGGGACATCGCCTGAGTCGCGAGACCTCTGGAATTGAAATGCAATCTCTGTGGGAGCGAGCTTGCTCGCGAAGGCCTTATGTCTGACGCGCAAACATCGATGTAGGTACCTCCCTCTTCGCAAGCAAGCTTGCTCCCACAGGTTTGGTAAGCCTGTGGGATCTAAAAAACCAGCTGCCAACGGACGGCCAGGAATGTTAGCGTGCTACTCATCTCTAACAAAAGTCCGAGGAGTAGCTGCCCGATGAAAAAGACTGTACTTGCCTTCAGCCGTGTATCCCCCGAAATGGCCGAGCGCCTGGCGCGGGATTTCAACGTGATCGTGCCCGACCCGAAGCTGGGCGACTTGAACGCCCAGTTCAACGAAGCGCTGCCCAAATGCCACGGCATGATCGGCGCAGGTAAACAACTCGGACGTGAGCAACTGGCGGCAGCCACTCAGCTGGAGGTGGTGTCGAGCATTTCGGTGGGTTACGACAACTACGACGTCAGCTATTTCAACGAGCGCGGCATCATGCTCACCAACACCCCGGACGTGCTGACCGAAAGCACTGCCGACCTGGGTTTTTCATTGATCATGAGCAGCGCCCGCCGCGTTGCAGAGCTGGATGCCTGGACCAAGGCCGGCAACTGGAAGCGCAGTGTCGAGGCGCCACAGTTCGGCACCGATGTACATGGCAAGACCCTGGGTATCGTCGGCATGGGCAACATCGGCGCAGCGGTTGCACGACGCGGCCGACTGGGTTTCAACATGCCGATCCTGTACAGCGGCAACAGCCGCAAGCCTGAGCTGGAACAGGAACTGGGCGCGCAATTTCGCAGCCTTGACGAGTTGCTGGCCGAAGCGGACTTCGTCTGCCTGGTAGTGCCGTTGAGCGAGAAAACCAAACACATGATCAGCAGCCGTGAACTGGGCCTGATGAAGTCCAGCGCGATCCTGATCAACATTGCTCGCGGGCCAATCGTCGATGAGCCAGCACTGATCGAAGCGTTGCAGAACGGCACCATTCGCGGTGCGGGGCTGGACGTTTACGAGAAAGAGCCGTTGAGCGATTCGCCGCTGTTCAAGCTGAGCAACGCCGTAACCCTGCCGCACATCGGCTCAGCTACCACTGAAACCCGCCAGGCCATGGCTGACCTGGCCTACACCAACCTGCGCGCCGCGTTACTGGGCGAGAAGCCGCAGAACCTGGTGAATCCGCAGGTGTGGAAGGTATAGGCTGGTACCTGTTGGAGCGAGGCTTGCCCGCGAACCAAGCGCCGCGGTGCACCAGATATACCGTGTGATCGTTTTTCGCGGGCAAGCCTCGCTCCAACAGGCTTAGATCAACTTCGCCCCCACCGGCACCACCACCTTGGGCTTTCTGAACACCAACACATTCCCCAGCATCACCAACACCAGCCCCGTCAACGCGGGGGCGGTCCATTGGTAGCCTTCGACAAACGCCGAAATATTCAGCGCCACCACCGGGAACAGCACGGTGCAATAGGCAGCCCGCTCCGGCCCCATGCGGCCGACCAGGGTCAGGTAGGCGGTGAAGCCGATCACCGAACCGGGTATCACCAGATACAGCAACGAGCCGATGTAACGGGTATTCCATTCAAAGGCGAACGGCGTGCCGCTGATCAGGCAATACAGGCAAAGCATCGACGCGCCATAAAGCATGCCCCAGGCATTGGTGGTCAGCGGGCGCAGGCCGGCTTTCTGTTGCAGGCTGGAGAGCAGGTTGCCCGCTGAAAAACACAGGGTGCCCAGTAAAGCCAGACCCAAGCCCAGCAAGGTTTCGCGACTGGCGCTGTGGCCGGACAGTTCAGGCCAGAACATGCAGCCCAGGCCAAGCAAGCCCAGCGCACCGCCGGTCAGTACATTACGCGCGACCTTCTGCTTGAAAAAAATCCGCGCATTCAGGGCGTTCCACAATGTCGCGGTGGAGAACACCACGGCGATAAGGCCGCTGGGGATCCACTGGCTGGCGGTGTAGAAACACAGGAAGTTGACGCAGAACAGGCAAAGCCCTTGAGCCAGGCAGATCAGTTGCCCGCGTTGATTGACCTTCTGCAATTTGCCGCTGAGCAGCAGCATGGCAAACAACACCAGAGCGGCAAGGCCGAAGCGATACACAATCGAAACGGCTATCGCGACTTCGCCAAGCTGCAATTTCAACGCGATCCAGGTAGTGCCCCAGATCAGGACGGTAAGCAGGTAGAGAGAAATGTTCATGACGCGGCTCTTGTCTGGAGGGAGAAACGAGGCGTCAGTCTGCGGCGTAGCTCAAGCGGCCACTTGCATAATCTTGCGCATTTGTCCGCTGGGTAGCTGGCAGCCGCCTATGCAACGGGTAGGATACGACCCCTAGAGGACGCACCATGCCCGCCATCGAAACCATCCAGGTCTTTCAGGCCTTGAACAGCTCACCCCATGCTCGACTGGAGCAAAGCGCGGTGCTGGGCGATGGTCTGGTGGCAGCCTTGTGGAACAACCGTCACGACTCACAGGAATATCACGCGCCCAGCCATCACACCCTGTCGTGCTATATCGACGGCGGGACCGGCACGTTTCGCCGCGACCGACCCGATCAGAAAGGCAGCCCCAACACCCTTTGCACCCTGCCCGCCGGCCACGAATCAGCCTGGGTAATCAACGGCGAAATCCGCCTGGCACACCTTTACATCAGCCCGGAACAGTTCGCCCTGGGCTGCATCACGCTGCTGGACCGCGAACCCCGCGAGCTGCAGCTGCGGGAAAACACCTTTCACAATGACCCCGAGCAGGCTGCCCGCTTTCGCCAGTTGATTCAGATGAACTGGAGTGAACCCGGCGAGCGTTTGCTGACCAGCAGCCTGGCCCACGAGATGCTAAGCCGCGCCCTGCTCGATCAAGTGGGCCTGCGCGACGGGCTGCGCCTCAAAGGCGGACTGGCTCCGCATCTGCGTCGGCAGCTGGTGGAGTACATCGAGACGCAGCTGGCCGAGCCATTGAGCCTGGGCGAACTGGCGGGGATCTGTGCGTTGTCTGAATATCACTTCGCGCGGATGTTCCGCGAAAGCTTCGGCCTGCCGCCCCATCAATACCTGCTGGCCCGTCGGGTGAACCATGCACGGCATCTGCTGCGCGCGACTCAACAGACCTTCGGCGCGATAGCCCTGGAATGCGGCTTCGCCAGCGCCAGCCATTTTAACAATCGCTTTAAGCAAGTGGTGGGGGCTACGCCTGGGGAGTATCGCAGCGCCTTGGGACACATTGCCCTTTAGGAACTGCCGGGGTGGCGCCCCACCTTGCTCGCGAAGGCGGCGTATCAGATAAGACGACGTGGCGAGTGTACCGGCCTCTTCGCAAGCAAGCTTGCTCCCACGGTGCTGTGGCGTGAATTAGACCTGTGGGAGCGAGCTTGCTCGCGAAGGCGGCGTATCAGATAAGACGATGTGGCGAATGTACCAGCCTCTTCGCAAGCAAGCTTGCTCCCACGGTGCTGTGGCGTGAATTAGACCTGTGGGAGCGAGCTTGCTCGCGAAGGCGGCGTATCAGATAAGACGACGTGGCGAATGTACCGGCCTCTTCGCAAGCAAGCTTGCTCCCACGGTGCTGTGGCGTGAATTAGACCTGTGGGAGCGAGCTTGCTCGCGAAGGGGCCAGTACATTCAATACATCTTGTGAATCAGAACCACGGTATTCGCGAGCAAGGTGGAGCGCCACCCCGGTGGTCCCACAGGATCAGAGTCCGGTGTCAAAACTCCAGGGTACTGGACACCACCACCTGCCGCGAATCGCCCATGGAGACGAAATAGCGGTTAACGCTGGAGGTGTAGTAAGTGCGGTCGAAGATGTTCTTCAGGTTGATTTGAAAGCGCACTTTCTGACCGTCGAGCCGGGTGTCATACGTAGCGAAGGCGTCGGTGACGGTGTAGCCCGGCAGATTGAAGTCGTCGGTGGGGTTGCCGGCCCGTTCACCCACGTAGTGAGCTCCGGCACCGAGACGCAATTTGTCACTGCCCAGCACCGTGCCCAGGTCATAGACCGCCGACAGCGAACCACTGTGTCGAGCCGCGTTTTGCAGGCGGTTGCCCTTAAGCAGCGGGTCTTCAGTGACTTCAGCGTCGGTGAAGGCGTAAGCGCCGATCAGGCTCCAGCGCTCATCCAACTGCCCGCTGACGTCCAGCTCCAGCCCACGGGACCGCACCTCACCCGCCGAGCTGTAGACCGTGTCAGCGCTGCTGGCATCGAAATTGGCCACCAGCACGTTGCGTTTCTTGATGTCGAACACCGCCAGATTGCCGCTCCACACCCCCGGCACGTCCCATTTTGCCCCCAGCTCCCAGGACTGCCCCTCTTCGGGCAACGTTCCTGAATCCAGTACCCGCCCGCCACTGAGCGGCGCGATGCTGGAGTTGGGCTTGAAGGACTCGGTGTAGCTGCCATAGAACGACAGCCGCTCGTCATAGCGATACACCAGCCCCGCCCGGGGTATCCATTTATGCCCGGTGGTGTCGGTATTGACCGTGAACGGCCGCCCCTTGCCGGCCACTTGGTCGTAAGTCTGATAGCGCCCGCCCGCCACCAGAATCCATTGCTCGCTCAGGTGAATGGAGTCCTGAACGAACAGCGAATCAGTGCGCAGAATGTCGCTTTGCGCGCTGTCCGGATCGCTGGATAACGTGCCCTCCACCTCCTGGCCGTACACCGGATTCTGGTAGCTGAAAGTGCTTAGGCTCTTCTGGCGGATCAGGTCAGAACGGGAAACCTTGCGGTATTCATCGTCGATGCCGATCAACAGCTCGTGCCGCAGGCCACCACCTTGCACGTCGCCACTCAACGTCAGGGTGGTGAAGCGGTCGGTGCTGAGCGCGCCGCGGGTGCCATCCATGGACCGGGTCAGGGTGCCGCTCGCCGGATCGACCGCCGTCACCCGCACCTGGCTGGCGTCGTAGGTTTCGCGGTTATAGCTGTAGCCCAGATGGCCTTTCCAGTTGCCGTCGAAATCATGGTCAGCTTCGAAGCGGTACAGATCCGAGCGCCCTTCCATGCTGTTGAAGGGCTCATCCAGTCGGCGGGTCGCGGGAATATTCAGCGGATGATTGGTGAGCGGGTCGATAGCCGTACCGCGATCAAAAGGCGAGAGGAATTCACGGTGTTCATAGGCGGCGGTCAGTTGCGTGTCTTCTCCGTACCAGGCCAGTGAAGGCGCCACCAGCGACTCACGATGAACCCCGTAATTGCGCCAGTAATCTTCATCCACATGATCGATGATCATCCGGTACGCCAGCCCGGAATCCCCCAGCGCACCGGTGCTGTCGAAGGTGCCGCTGCTGCCGTTCTTGCCGGAACCATAACTGGACCCAGTCGCAGTAAGGGCGTTATAGGCCTGCAACTCGGGGCGTTTGCTGACCACATTGATCACCCCGCCGGGGTCCTGAATGCCATACAGCAACGTCGAAGGTCCCTTGAGCACTTCGACCCGTTCGGCGCTGGCGTTGAGGCTACGGCCCTGCACAATCGGCATACCATCACGCATGATCGAGCCGTCGCGGTTTTCGCCAAACCCGCGCTTGACGATGGTGTCCTGCGTACTGCCCAGGGTGTTGCCCTGGGTGATGCCGCTGATATTGGTCAAGGCATCGTCGAGGTTGCGCGGTGCCTGATCCGCGATGACCTGCCCTGGCACGATGGCAACGGCTTGGGGTGTTTCAAGCAGCGGCGCGGATGAGCGCAATACCGTTGAGCTGACGGTTGGCTGATAGCTGCTACGGCTCGGCGTCGATGATTGAATCTGAGTGGCACCCAGATTGATGGCGCCGTCGACTGCCGCTGTTTCCAGGGTAAAGGTATGCTCGGTGGCACGGCGCCAGGTCAGCCCAGAACGGGCCAACAGCCGCGCCAATGCCTGCTCGGCGCTGAACTTTCCGGTGAGCGCCGGAGCCTCGATGGCATAGGGGGTTTCCTGGGTATAGATGACACCCAGGCCGGTCACCCGGCTGAACTCGCTCAAGGCTTGCGGCAACGGTTCGGCGGGGATCGAGAAATTGAAGGCGGCTTCGGTCGCTTGCGCGGTGCTGATGGTTGCGAGCAACAAAGAGGCAAGTAAGGCGCTGATCAAAGTTGGGTTCATTTTTTGACCGATTATTTACATCTGACACGACGCCAAACCTGTGGGAGCGGTGCTTGCCCGCGATAAGGTTTAGGTGATTCTCCAGCAGAATTGCAGTGCCCTTATCGCGGGCAAGCACCGCTCCCACAGGAGATCTCGCTCGACTAAAGAACTCATCGCAGCACAATCACTCGCCCCATGACGCTGTACTCCTCAAACCCCACCACGGATTTCAAGGCCGCCAACACCGCTTCTGGATCTTTGCTGGGGAAGCTGCCGCTGATGCGTTTTTCGCCCAGTTTCGGGTTGAGCAAAACGATGCGGCCGGGGTAGTGACGGCTCAGGTCGTTGATCACGTCCGCCAACGGGGTTCGATAGTAATTGAGCCAGCCATCGCGCCAGGCCAGCTGACTTTGTGGATCGATGGCCTGGGGAGCACTGGTGGTGCCCTGGCCATAGGCCACGCGCTGGGCGGCGCCTAGAATCCGTTGCGGTTCATCCCCAGCCGACTTGACCCCGACTCGTCCGGATAACACCGTCACCTGAGCGCCCTGCTCTTGCAGGCGGACTTCGAATTGCGTTCCCAACACCTGCGTCTGACCGCCGTGGGCATCCACCATGAACGGCTCGCCGGTATGGGTCACCTGGAAGAACGCTGCGCCGCGCCGCAATTGCACATGCCGCTCGCCGTGGCTGAAGTTCACCGCGATGGCGCTATCGGCATCCAGAGTGACTTGTGATTGATCGGCCAGCACCACGGTGCGTACCTGACCCGGCGCAGAGACATAATCCGCGCCCAGATCATCGACCCATCGACCAGGCTGCCAGCCCGCCCCCATGGCAATCGCCAGCAACAGGCACGCCGCCATGGCCAGGCCTGCTGACCAGCGTTTCACCGGGCGCCGCGATGTGCGGATTGGCGCATCGATCTCTCTTAACAGGGCAGCCAGCGCAACGGAGTCTTCTGCGGCAAGACGCGCAGCGGGCACTTCGCTCAATTCCCAGAGCACCTGAGCCTGGGAGTATGCCTCGACGTGAGCCGGGTCGGCTTGCAGCCATCGGCTGAAATTCTGCTCGTCGCGACTGCTGGGAGCGTCGTGCAGCAGGCTGAGCCACTCCAGAGCCGCCTGTTGCACTGCAGGGGAAACCTGGACAGTCGCCGCAGGGTATTTCATCGACGAGCGTCCTCTGACTTCGAGCGAGTGGCGCGAGCCGAGGACGGAGACTGTTCCAGACTCGCCTTGCAGGCTTGCAAGGCGCGCATCATATGTTTTTCCACGGTGCTTTGCGAAAGCCCCATGACCTTGGCGATTTCTCCGTACTTGCGACCATGGATACGGTTGAGCAGGAATATCTGCCGGGTCCGCTCGGGCAACTCACGCAGAGCAGCCTCTACATGTCGCAGGTCGTTACCCGCTTCCAGCGCCGCCTGCGGTTGATCGACATCATGATGCAGCCCGTCGGTCATCAGGCCTTCGCTGATCCGGTTGCGCACCCCTTCGCTGCGCAAATGATCAACGGCGATATTCCCGGCGCAGCGCAACAGATAAGTGCTGAGTTCTTCGACCTGCACCAGCGGCCGTCGCCAGAAGCGCACGAACAGGTCCTGAACCAGATCAGCCGCCGTCGCCCGACAGCCCACACGGCGCCTGACCAGCGCTTCCATTTGCGGCTGCTGGGACAGAAACACTTCGAGAAAGTGCGCACGTCCGCCTTTCGCCGCTTCGTTGGCAGCAGCTGGCTTGAGGGGATCGGGCTGTTCCGACTCAGGAGACGGTGCGATGTTCATGGCGGCCCGGTCAAACCAGCAGTTGATTGAATGCCGCCACCGGGCTCAACAACAGCCCCGCCGCCGCGAGTATCAAAGCCAGCCGTGGCCGAAAGGGAATCAGGAACACTAAGAGCAAGGCGCTGGCCATCAATGCCGCAAACCACTCGACCAACGCCATGCCCCAGGCCGGGGCGCTCAGCGCGGAGGATAACGACAGGCACAACAGCGCCCAGCCCAGTACTCTGAGCAAGCGCCCGCGGTTCACGCTGAGTTTGCTGTGCAGCAACTCGCCGTAGTGTCTGGACATCGACAGGCACAGGGCCGTGAAGCCTGCGTAGCACAACAGGGTAGCCAGCAGCATCAGTTGGCCTCGCCTTCAAGCTGGGCGGTGTCGATCCCCGTCTGCCTGTTTTTTTTCGTTGCCGATTGCTCGTCGCTCTTGGCAGCGATTACTGGGGGAACCGGGCGAAACTTTGTCGCACCCCAGGCCATGAACAAGCCTGTGACCAATGCGGTCAGATCAAAGCCGATCAGCACCCAGTCCTGCTGCTGCAGCGACGCCAGCAAGTAACCACCGCCGCTAAAGATATCCAGCACCGGCAGCCCAGCGAACAACAACGCGCCCAGGGCCAATTGTTCGCGCCAGCCCTGACGACCGTTACGTACCAGAGCGTGCAGCACGGTCAGGCCCCAGGCGCTGAAGAACAGATTGATTTCCCAGTCGCCGCGCGCTGCCAGGCCCACCGGCAACAGGCGATTGGCCCAGAAGAACGCCGCCACGGCGATCATCAGGCCAGTCATGCCCGCGACGTTCAATACATGCACCAGACGCAATTCCAGCGGCAATACGCCGGTCTTCACATGCTTGAGTTGCCGCTTGGCGAGCCACATCACCAGCCCGGTGCCAATCATGGCCGTGCCGGCGATACCGAAGACGAAATACAGCCAGCGCAGCAGCGGCCCGGCGAACTCGCCGATATGCAAACCGTACATTGCACCGGAGACCAGCATCGGTCCGGAACGCGGAGTGGGCAAAGTCTGCAATGCGCCGCTCACGCCGTCGAATATCAGTGCCACGCCGTTGTCGTGAATGACACTGTCGGCGGCACTGCGAAACACTGCCACGGTGGCGTTGGCATCGCCGGGATTATTGACCACCAGGCGACCGATATTGCCGTCCGGCCATTGCTGTTGGGCCGCCGATAGCACCGGCATCAAAGGGGTCAGTGGCGCAGCGGTTCCGGCCGCCTTGGCGCCGTTGGTGCTTGGGAATATGTCGGCGTAGAACGCCTGAACGTTATCGCCGTAAGACGCAATGATGCTGGCTGGCATGACCATGGACATGAAGATCACCAGACTGCTGTAGGTGATCATCAGGTGGAACGGCAGCGCCAGCACGCCAATCGCGTTATGCCCGTCCAGCCAGGAGCGCTGGCCCTTGCGGGGTCGGAAGGTGAAGAACTCCTTGAAGATCTTCTTGTGGGTAATGATCCCGGTGATCAGCGCGATGAACATCAGCATCGCCGCCGCAGGCGCCAGCCAGCGGCCCCACGGGTGCGGCATTTGCAGCTGGAAGTGGAAGCGATAGAAGAACTCGCCACCCATGCTGCTGCGGGTCTGGATTTCTTCGCCGCTCTGGGGATCGAGGCTTTTGCGCACGAAACCGCGACGCCCTTCCTGACCCGGCGTCTGCCACATCACGCCAAGCGCCGGTTCACGGTCATCAGGCAAACGGATGAACCAGCGCGATGCGCCAGCAGCATTACTTTGCAGATAAGCCTGGGCGCGCTCGATGCTCGCCGCTGCCGGGACCGAGCGCACCGGGATTTCGGGGTGGGTCCAGCGGTTTATCTCGGCCTTGAAGTAGGACATCGTGCCGGTTAGGAATATCGCGAACAGCAACCAGCCGAAAATCAGCCCGATCCAGGTGTGCAGCCAGGCCATCGCCTGACGGAAGCCTTCTTTCATGACAACCACCGCCCGATGCAGAACAGCGCCGCCAGAATGGCAGCCGGCAGCAGGATCCCGGCCCACGCCCGCCACGCTGTGCGACAGGCAAAGCACCAGATCACCGCGCCCAGATAGGCCAGGAAGGACAGCAACATGCCGGTGACTACGGCATCGGCGCGAGGCATTGGCAACCATTGGGTCAGGCTGACGCTGGTCAGCGCCGCCAGCAGATAACCGCCAAACAGCGCCGCGAGGGTTCGAGAAGTGACTGCCAGACGATAGGCGAGCGAGACCTGTGCACTGTTGGCTTTACGTGCCGGTTTCTTGATCTGCGGAGTGTCCATCGTTGCGCCGTCCATTAACACGCAGCCGCCCGGGAATGGCAGCACACTGGGGAGCAACGGCGTTGGATCGGCATGGGACATTCCTGATGAGGGGCTATCACGCGAGAGCTTTGTAACCAATTGCGCGAGCAGAACGCAATATTAATGATAAATATTCTCATACGCAAAAGAGTCTGACAGAATCTGCGCCAATTAATGGCTCATCGCGGACTGCAGTCGCTCATGCCCCACGCCCAATACGTGCTCAACGACACTGTCGAAGGCCTGTATCACGCCCATCACAACTGGCTGACAGGCTGGTTGCGGCGTCGGCTCGGCTGCCCGCACAGCGCTGCGGACCTGGCTCAGGACACCTTCGTCAAAGTCCTGCTGGCCCGCGAAACACCACAGCTCATCGAGCCTCGGGCGTTCCTGACCACCATCGCCAAGCGCGTGTTGTGCAATCACTACCGGCGTCAGGATCTGGAGCGGGCCTATTACCAGACCCTTCTGGAAATGCCCGAATGTGTCGCTCCGTCGGAAGAAGAGCGGGCAATCATTCTGGAAACCCTGGTGGAGCTGGACCGCTTGCTCGACGGCCTGCCCATGGCGGTCAAGCGCGCTTTCCTATTATCCCAGGTGGACGGTCTGAGCCACGGCGAAATCGCCACGCAGTTGGGGATTTCCATCGCCACAGTCAAACGCCATTTGAACAAGGCGGCTTTGCGTTGCTACTTCTCGCTATGAGCCCGCCGTTATGAACAGCAGCACCGATTCCCTGAACAAGTCCGACATTTCCCCACTGGTAGCCGAGCAAGCCGTCAGCTGGGTGGTCGAAATGCAGAGCGGACAATTCGCCGCACAACGCCAGCAGGCCCTGCAGCACTGGTTGAACAGCAACAGTGAACACCAGCGCGCCTGGGCGCATATTCAGCGGGTCAATCAGCGCCTGAGCGGGTTGTCATCGCCGCTGGCCCACGCTGCTATCAATGCGCCGAAATCAGCCGGAAGGCGTCAGGCGCTGAAACTGCTCCTGCTCTTGGGGGCCGGTTCCGCTGCGGGTTGGGGTCTGCGGGATCAGATCGCCTTGCAGCCATTGCTGGCCGACTACCACAACGGTGTCGGTGAACGGCGCAAGATCGCTCTGGCCGATGGCAGCGAAATCCACCTCAACACCGCCAGCGCCATCGATGTGCGTTTCGACGCCCAGCAACGCCTGATCAAGCTACTGCAGGGGGAAATCCTGCTGACTGTGGCCAACGACTCGCGCCCGCTGAATCTGATCACAGCCGAAGGAAGCATCCGTCCGACCTCCCCCGCCAGCCGTTTTGACGTGCGTCAGCGCGAGGGCAAGACCCAACTGGCGGTGTTCAGCGGTAGCGTGCAAATCAGCCCGGAAACCTTTCCCGGACCGGGCTTGCAGGTGCAGGCAGCGCAGCAAGTGGCGTTCAACCGCAACGCCTGGGAACCGGTGCGCCCGGTGGATGCCAGCAGCGGCGCTTGGGCAGACGGCATGCTGGTGGCCGCGCACATGCGCCTGCAGGATTTCATCGCCGAACTGAGCCGCTACCGCCGTGGCCGACTGGAATGCGACGCGAAAGTCGCCGACCTGCTGATCTCCGGCAGTTATCCACTGGCGAACAGCGAACGAATTCTGGATCTGCTGGAGGTGGCCTTGCCCGTGCGGGTCAGGCGGTTTACCCGGTATTGGGTGACGGTTGAGGCGCGGGTTTGAAGCTTGAGTCACTCTCGGCTCACCCGGTGACTTACTGAATAAATACAAATTCTCTGTAGGAGCGCGCTTGCCCGCGATAGCGTCAGGTCAGACGATAAACGCTGGCAGGGACATCCGATCGCGGGCAAGCGCGCTCCTACAGCCCTGTTCCGACTACAAGAAAGCGCTGTGCCAGCAATTCATCTTCAAACTCATGAGCCGTTTCTGCCTCCTCGCGTGACAGACAGGAAAAGCACCTTAATCGCCTCGCCAAAGGACTCCTGCATGTCAGCTCGCCCAAGTCGTGTTTCTCCCCTCGCCCGTTCGTTACGGCACATCCTGTTCGGTGCCGGTTTGTCCCTGTGCAGCGTTTCGTTGTTGCAGGCGGCCGACGCGGTGGGCAAGCCGTATCACATCGCGCCAAGCGCATTGGAAACCGCATTGAATCAGTTTGGCCGGGAAGCTGGCGTGTTGATTTCCTTTGGTTCGCAGATCACCGCGGGTCTGCAAAGCCGTGGACTGGAGGGTGAATACACGCCTGAGCAAGGTCTGGCGGCATTGCTTGAAGGCACAGGGCTGCAAGCCATTGCCGATGGCCAGGAAGGATTCACCCTGCAACCGGTCACGGCGCAGGTGAATGGCCCGATCGAGTTGGGCGCATCCACCGTAGTCGGCGACTGGCTGGGCGAAGCGCAGCAGACTGATGTGTTTGAGCACCCCGGCGCCCGAGATGTGATCCGCCGTGACGAAATCGAGCGCATCGGCGCCACCAGTGCCCGGGAAGTCCTCAACCGTATTCCCGGCGTCAACGCTCCGGAAAACAACGGCACCGGCAGCCATGATATGGCGTTGAACTTCGGCATTCGCGGCCTCAATCCCCGGCTGGCTTCACGGTCGACAGTCTTGATGGACGGCATCCCGGTGCCCTTCGCGCCTTATGGCCAGCCACAACTTTCCTTCGCACCGGTCAGCATGGGCAACATGGATGCGGTGGACGTAGTACGCGGCGGCGGCGCTGTGCGTTACGGTCCGCAAAACGTCGGCGGTATCGTCAACTTCGTGACCCGCGCCATCCCGGATGCACCGACGGTAAAAGGCGGTTTCCAGACCGAGACCAGCCCCTCCTCCAGCCGTGACGGCTTCAAGACCACCGGCAATCTGCTGGCCGGTGGTACTGCCGATAACGGGCTGGGCGGCGCGATTCTGTATTCCGGCGTGCGTGGCGGTGACTGGCGCGAGCACAGCGATACGCAGATCGACGACCTGATCCTCAAGGGCAAATACCAGATCGACGAAGCCAACAGCCTCAACGCCATGGCCCAGTATTACGAAGGCCGGGCGGACATGCCGGGTGGCCTGAGCACTGCCGCCTACAGAGAAGACCCGTACCAGTCGACCCGCCCCAAGGACGAGTTCTGGGGCCGTCGCACGCTGGTCAACTTCGGCTATCGCTACGAGCAGGACGCTCGGGTGTTCACCGCCAATACCTTCTTCACCAAAACCTTGCGCAGCGGGTATCTGGACCAGGGCAGCTTTGTTTCCCTGTCACCTCGCGAATATTGGGTGCGCGGTATCGAAACCCGCTTCTCCCAGGGTTTCGCGCTGGGTGAAAGCTGGAACGAAGTTGGCGTCGGCTATCGCTACATCAACGAAGCCGGACACGAGATGCGCTATCGCACGCCGACCGCCGCCAACATCCTGCCCACCACTGACAGCACCAACGACCGCGACACCCGTGGCTCAACTGAAGCCCATGCGATCTACATCGATGACCGTATCGACATCGGCAAGTGGACCTTCACGCCTGGCATTCGCTACGAGATGATCGACTCGGCGCAGAACAACAACCTGACCAACGTCAAATACCAGGGCGACTACAACACCGCGCTGCCAGCGCTGAACGTCCTGTATCACCTCACCGACAGCTGGAATCTGTATGCCAACACCGAAGGTTCATTCGGCAGCGTGCAGTACAGCCAGATGCCCAACCGGGTCGCGGGCGGCGAAGTGAAGCCGGAGAAAGCCCGGACCTGGGAACTGGGTACCCGTTATGACAACGGTAATCTGCGGGCAGAAATCGGTGCGTTCCTGATCAACTTCGACAACCAGTACGAAAGCAATCAGACCAACGACACGGTCATCGCTCGCGGCGAAACCCGCCATCAGGGTTTCGAAACCAGCGTTAACTATGCACTGGACGGTTTGAGCCCGGCGCTGACCGGTTTTGATGTATACGCCACCTATGCGTTCGTCGATGCGACCATCCGCGAGGACGGCCCGAACAAGGGCAACCGCGTACCCTTTGCTTCGAAACACAAAGGCACACTCGGAGTGGGTTACACCCAAGGCCCATGGAAGTTGAATCTGGACAGTTCGTATCAGAGCGATCAGTTCGCCGACAACGCCAACACCGCCACCGAAAGCGCCGACGGCAGCACCGGTAAAATCCCCGGCTATATGCTATTCAGCACCCGCGCCGCCTATGACTTCGGCCCGCAGCTAAATGACTTGAACGTCGCGGTCGGGGTGAAAAACATCCTCAACCACGAATACTTCACCCGTTCGTTCGACGACAACAACAAAGGCAAATACGTCGGCGAACCGCGCACGGTGTATGTGCAGACGTCAGTGGCGTTTTGAGGCAAACGCGGTGTGTCCTTGTGGGAGCGACCGGGGTGGCGCTCCACCTTGCCCGCGATAAGGGTGTCGCGGACAGCAGGCCAATCGCGTCCAGCCTTATCGCGGGCAAGCACCGCTCCCACAGAAAAATGCGATCCCTGTTGGAGCCGGGCTTGCCCGCGATGAATGATAACGCGGTCTACCTGATAAACCGCGCCACCCAATTCGCGGGCAAGCCTCGCTCCAACGGAAAATGCGATCCCTGTTGGAGCCGGGATTGCCCGCGAAGAACGATGACGCGGTCTATCTGATAAACCGCGCCGCCTGATTCGCGGGCAAGCCTCGCTCCAACGGAAAACGCGATCCCTGTTGGAGCCGAGCTTGCTCGCGAAGAACGATGACGCGGTCTCTCTGATAAACCGCGCCACCCAATTCGCGGGCAAGCCTCGCTCCAACGGTCCCCACTCACCTGTTGGAGCGAGGCTTGCCCGCGAAGAACGATGACACGGTCTACCTGATAAACCGCGCCGCCTGATTCGCGGGCAAGCCTCGCTCCAACGGAAAATGCGATCCCTGTTGGAGCCGGGCTTGCCCGCGAAGAACGATGACACGGTCTATCTGATAAACCGCGCCGCCTGATTCGCGGGCAAGCCTCGCTCCAACGGAAAATGCGATCCCTGTTGGAGCCGGGCTTGCCCGCGAAGAACGATGACGCGTTTTGCCTGACATCCGCAGATAACTGTGGGAGCCGGGCTTGCCCGCGATAAGGACAACTCGGTTTGCCTGATAAACCGCGCCGCCTATATCGCGGGCAAGCACCGCTCCCACAATTTGATCGCGTTCACCCTCCGGCTTTACCAACGATAAGTCGCACTCGCCTGCACGGTCCGTTGCGAGCCATACCAGCACCAGCCATAGCCGCTGCACGTCGCGACGTATTCCTTGTTGGCCAGGTTGGTCACGTTCAGCGCCAGACGCAGGTTGTCCATCGGGTTGTACAGGCTGGGGATGTCGTAGTGCGCGGCGGCGTCGAACAGCGTGTAACCCGGCACTTTGAACGAGTTGGCCTCATCTCCGTAGGTGGCGCCCACATAGCGAGCACCGCCGCCCACACCGAAGCCTTTCAGCTCACCGTTACGGAAGGTGTAATCCACCCAGGCCGACGCGGTGTGGCGTGGGATAGCGACCAGTGTTTTACCTTGCGCCGACTCAGCCGCGCCATTGGCCGCCCCGCTGCCCGGCGAGACGCTGACGGTGTTGTTGGACTTGCTGGTCTTGGCATCCAGATAGGCATAAGCCGCCGTGATATCCAGGTTGTCGCTCAGACTCGCTTTGCCTTCCAGCTCAAAACCACGGGACTGCACTTCACCTGACTGGATCTGGCAACGGGAACCATTACACAGGTTGGTTACGACCGGATCCAGGGTCAGTACATTGGATTTGCGCAGATCGAAAACCGCAGCGGTGATGAAGCTGTTGCTACCCGGCGGCTGATACTTGATACCCAGTTCGTATTGCTTGCCTTCGGTTGGATCAAATGGCGCGTTGTTCAGGCCCGTGCCCGACTGCGGCTCGAAGGATTCGGAATAGCTGACGTAGGGCGCCAGTCCGTTATCGAACAGGTAGACCAGGCCCAGACGCCCGGTAAACGCTTCGCTGTCGATGCCGCTTTTGGTTTTCACACCTGTGGCGATACGTTGTGAGCTGGTGGTGCTTTCAGCCCAGTCGTAGCGACCACCGGCCAGAAACACCCACTTGTCCCACTTCATCTGCTCTTGCAGGTACAAGCCTTTTTGCTCGGCGCGGGTGGTGGCGTCGGCGGTGTAGGTGATCGGCGTGATGGCCGCGCCATAGACCGGATCGAATATATCCAGAGTCGGCCCAAGACCGCTGCCGGATTTGGTGTCGGTGCTGGTGTTCTGGTAATCGGCACCGAACAACACCGTGTGCTGCAAAGGCCCGGTGGCAAACTTGGCCTGAGCCTGGTTATCCAAGGTGTAGGAATCCAGGTTTACGTCGGTGGCGATAGTGCTGCGGGTCAGCGTGCGGTAATCCGCTTGCAGGGCGCTGTTGTAGATGCTGCGATACTGGCCTTCGCTGCGCAGGTAGCGCGCGTTCTGGCGCAAGGTCCAGACATCATCGAGGTGATGCTCGAACAAATAACCGACGGCGTAATACTTGCGGTCGATCATTTCGAAATCCTTCTCGCCATCATAGAAATCGACGTCGATGTCACGGCCGATCGGGCTGTTCAGCACTGAGCCATAGGCTGGAACCGCACCGTAGGAACCGGCTTTCGGATCAGCCTGATAATTGGCCAGCAGAGTCAGCGATGTGTCTTCGCTCGGCCGGTAGGTGAACGCACCGGCGATGGACTGACGACGGGTTTCAGTGTGATCGACCTGGCCGTCAGCGTCGTCGAAAAGCCCCGAAAGACGGTATGAATAAATGCCCTGTTCATCAACCGGGCCGCCAAAATCGAAGGTCGTGCGCTTCTTGTCGAAGGTGCCGTAGCTGAGGCCGATCTCGTGGAACGGCGTGTCAGTCGGCATTTTGCTGACCATGTTCACTACGCCGCTGGGGCTCGCCTGACCGTACAGCACCGAGGATGGGCCACGCAGCACTTCAACCCGCTCCAGGTCGAACGCATCTTTCTGCGGCGACGCATCACGGCTGCCCGGCATGCGCAAGCCATCCAGATAAGTCGCCGGAGAAAAACCACGAATACTCATCTGATCAAGACGCGAAGCGGTTGCGCCACGGGTCTCGGGAATCACTGCTGCGGTGTAGCGCAGAATCTGGTTGAGGCTCTGTGCGCCCTGGGCCGTCATCTGGTCCTTGGTGACGACGGAGATCGACTGCGGTGTTTCGATGATCGCCGTGTCAGTCTTGGTACCGGTACGGCCACGGGTGGCGACATAACCGGACACCGGACCCGACGCGCTTTCAGCCTGGTATGCGCCCTGAATCGCAGTAGCCCCCAACTCCATCGCACCTGCCACGTCCTCGGGGGCCGCCTCGATGCGATAGCGATGAGCCGACAACGCCGTACCACGCAAGCCACTGCCAGCCAGCAGTCGAGCCAGCGCCACGTCAGTACTGAAACTGCCTTGCAGGCCGTTGCTGTGTTTGCCACGGGTCAGTGCCGGATCGAAAGCCAGGACCAGATCGGCCTGTTCCGCGAGGGTATTCAGGGCCTGACTCAAATCTCCAGCCGGGATCGCAAAGCTGCGCGCTGTGGAGGTTTGCTGTTCGGACGGGGCTGGAGCGGCACTCAACGGCGCGGCGGCACAAGCCATCAGCACGGCGAGAGCCAATGGTTGCAATGAACTGACAGGGCGTGACATGAACGATCCTTGGCTAGTTATTAGATTCTCTCTAGCCATGACGGATGCCCCGAAGAAACAGACAGTTAATGCGAGCAATTTTCATTCAATATTTCGCAGATATTTTTTTGCCGCGAAATATTTCTTTCTCAAATGGGGTTGAATTGTTTCCTCCGAGACGCCAACACTGTGATTGAGCCCAGATGAAATGAACCTCCTGCCACGGAGTTCGTCCGATCTCACAAGAGCTAGCCTTATAAGGGAAGAACTATGCAAATCCAGGTCAATTGCGATAACCACATCGAAAGCAGCATCCGACTGGAGGAGTGGGTACGTACCACTGTAGAAAGCACGCTCGAACGCTACGAAGAGGATCTGACTCGCATCGAAGTCCACATCCGCGATGAAAACGGCGACAAGCCCGGCCCGCATGACATGCGCTGCCAGATGGAGGCCCGCCCGAAAGGCCATCAACCGATTTCCGTGACCCATAAGGCCGACACACTGGATCAGGCAGTGGATGGGGCCGCCGTAAAACTTGATCACGCCCTTGAGCATTTATTCGGCAAATTGCGCAGCAAACGCGCAGGTGCCCCAATCATTGACGGCGCAGACTCGGACTCCGAGAATCCGGATGCTCTGCTGCAAGAAGAATTCCTCGAAAAAGAGCAGGAAAAGGACGTCGCCCAACTGGGCTGATTCCCTCTGATTCAACTTTTTGCGTCATGAAAAAGAAGGCGGGCCTCACAAGGGCCCGCCTTCTTTCGTTCCCACCTGATCATTCTTTCGGGGTGATCCTGACAAACAGATCGGTGTAATGCTCGACCCGGATGGGCAGGTTGTCCGCCAGCGTCGCCAGCGCAGCGTCGGTATCGTCCAGACGGAACAGCCCTGAAACCCGCATCCCCGCCAAGGCCTGCTCATCAAACTGCACAAGCCCGTGACGATAGACCGCCAAGGCCTGCAAGACTTTGCTCAAAGGCTGATCATCGACCTTGAGTAAACCCCGAGTCCAGGCTGCCGGGTCATCGTGGCCGATCAGCTGAGGTGCCTGAACCAAGCCGTCCTTGAGGATGGCCTGCTGACCGGTCGTGACATTGACGTCCGCCATGAGTCTGGCCTTGGCGGCAATCGCCGACTCCAACACGCTGACCTGCACGGAACCGTCCGCCGCTTTACGGACCACAAAGCGCGTGCCCAGCGCCGTTATGGTGCCTTGATCGGTCCTGACCACGAACGGTCGCCGCTGGTCTTTGGCTACTTCGACCCAGATCTCACCCTGCCGCAGATCGATAAGCCGCTGCCGTTCGTCGAAATCAATGTCTAGCGCCGAGTCGCTATTGAGCTGTAGCTGACTGCCATCGGCCAGTGAAATTTCCCGGCGCTCACCGACATGCGTGCGTTGATCTGCGAGCCAGATCGGTGCCTGCTCGACACTGAACCAGCCGCACACCAACACACTCAGCAGCGCAATGGCTTGCACCACAGGCAATGAAAATTTCGCGCCACTGGAAGCAAACGCCCTGTTCATTGCATTACGCGAAGGCAGCGGCGGCAGATTATTGAAAGTGCCCAGTAGCGCTTCCATTCGCTGCACCGCCAGATGATGTCGGGGATCTGCCAGCCGCCAGGCATTGAATGCGTTTCGGTCGGCTTCGCTGATGTTCTCGTCTTCCAGCATCGCCAACCAGTGCGCAGCCTGGCTGATCATCGCTTCGTTGGGTTCGTGTCCATCGCTCATGCCGGATGGCCCGAACCATGCAGGGCTTTATAACAATGCACCAACACGCTGGCCATGTACTGCTTGACCATACTGGCCGAGACACCCAGCACCTTGGCGATCTCGTTGTAGGTCAGGCCATCAAGGCGATTGAGCAAAAATGCCTCGCGGGGCTTGGCCGGCAAGCCTTCAAGGAGTTGAGCAATTTTTTCCAGGGTCTGGAGTGCGGCATGGATCGCTTCAGGGCTGGGGGTCCCGCCTTCGTCGGCGTTGACGGCAAGGACCTCCAGATAAGCGTGTTCGAGTTTGCCACGCCGGGCACCATCGATCAGCAGGCGTGTAGCCGTGGTGGTCAGGAATGCCCGGGGTTCTTTGAGGTTTTGTGGCTCGGCGAGGGTCAACACACGGATAAACGCATCATGAGCCAGATCCGCCGCCCGCTGCGAGCAGCCAAGCTTTTTACGCAGCCAGCCGTGGAGCCAGGAATGGTGGTCACTGTAGAGCTGAGTGAACTGGCGATGTCGATGGATGAGGTCGCCATCAGGGGCAGGAATGTCGCGCATGTGCTAATGCTTCTTAAACACGAAAAATTATCATTAGCGCGGAAGATGCCATCATTCAGTAGCAACGGCAAGCTTGGGAATTTTCCGATCAATCATCCAACAGACGAGAACTAAAGGGCCAAAACCCGAGTCAATTTATGCAGACCCAACTGGCAGGTACCGAAAATGGATAATCCTTTTCAGCAGATTACCGATGCGTTCCATCCTGACTACCGGGTGAACCTGAGCATTCAAGGCCTCGACGGCAGCATCATGCTGACCCTGTCGAATGAAACGGGCGTGGTTGCCAAGCGTTTGATCAGCGCCGCGCAGCGAAACGATCCAAAGCGTTTGCAACGGCTGATCGAAAGCGTGCAATTCGGCATTGCCATCGAAGAAGGCCATAGTGCAATCAAGATTCTCGCAGCGATGACCGACGGCGACCTCAAACGCCTGGCCCCTCCACTGCCAGCGCGCAACAACCTGCTGATTAACCGCCCAACATTCGGGGCGGGGATTTGATGGCAATACCGGGCCTGGCTGTTCAGTTGATCAGCGGCCTCTGCATCAAAAAAAAGCCCCTGGACAGGGGCTTTTTCAGTCGGGATTAATCCCGCGCCATGAAGCGTGTTGAGCTTCATGAACGTCAAAAACTCAATCGCTCTTTTCTTTCACGGATGGATATTGAGAGGACGAAAATCTGACCACAAGAATCGAGAAAGCGAGCAACAGCACGCCACCGCAAACATAAAGGATCCCTTCATCTGGGGCTTTGTGGTGGGAAACATCGCTGATCAGTAACCGAATCAATGCCGTCACTCCGATGTAGAGGAGGAATCTCAACGGCATATGATTGGTCTTGAAATAGATACCCGACATCGCGAGCAATTCGAGATAAATGAACAGCAGCAAGATGTCATCAACACTGATCTTGTCTTGTTGCAGCATCTCGATGAATGCCGAAATGCCCGCCCATACGGTGATGGCACCAATTGCGAACAATGCCAGGTAATGAAACAACTCCACGCCCAGATTGCCAAGGCTATTAGCCCCGGCGTGCAGCCGCACCCGCATCCGATCTGCCCACTTCATAAATCTTGACTCCCCATCACACGCCAAACCGGCAAAAAAAAAGGATCAGCATTGCCTTTACCGCGTTGAGGTAATTGCGCTGCCGATCTCAACTCATCCTGTACAAATCTTGAGCAACACAGCCCGGCCAACATCATGCCTCGCCTGGGTGACGCTTTTGCGTGGCCACATTCTCAAGCAGGAACGAGGCCATTAGCTATGGTTGAGAGCGCGACGGGTTGTCGCAAGGCACATCGGCAAGGTAAAAGATGTGCCTAGGCCACTATCCAAGGCGCTGCGTTTCGCTTATGCTGCGCACTGTATAAAGATACAGTAGTCGCTAAAGACAACTATCGTAAAGGCATGTGAGGTGGTGAATGGCCGTCGAAGTGGTATACCGCAGCAGCCGAGATCTGGAGCGTTTGTTCATGGATAAAGCCGAAGCTGATCGTCATGACAAAATGCTCGAACTCGCTGAGTTGCTGGCAACAGTATTGAACAAGGCCGTGCCTTCCCTGAGCGAAGCACAGGTCGAGGAAGCCGGGATTTACATGGCCAAGAATCGCGACATATTCGCCCGCGCGTTCAAGAGCCAGCCGGATGCATTGAATGAATTGCTGAACGCACCTGCAGAAGAGTAAACCGAAGCATCGTGGGGCTGTATCAGGCTGATCTATAGGAGTGAGCTTGCTCGCGATTCGGCCTGTCGTTCACCGAATGATTTACTGGAAATAAGCTATCGCGGGCAAGCCCGGCTCCAACAGACGACCGCAAGCTCTACTGTTTGCGGAGTTTGCCCGCGATGCAGCCGACACATTTTTTTTGCCTGGTAGACGAGCGCTAACGCACTCTCAACAAATGCTCGGCCAGCATGTCAGCCACTCGCGCAGGTGAGCGCTTCTCTGCCTGGGCGTGGGCATAAACCTCGGTCAGGCGCTGGCCGATGCGTGAAAGGTGCGCGGTGATGGTGCTCGGCGATTCGCCTTTGTGTTGCAGCGCGACATAGATCAGCCCGCCTGAATTGATCACGTAGTCGGGTGCATAGAGGATGCCGCGGTTTTCCAGCTGATCAGCCACTTGCAGGCTGCTGAGCTGATTGCTGGCGGCCCCCGCGACGGCGGCGCAACGCAATTGCGCCACGGTGGCGCTGGTCAGCACACTGCCGACACCACAGGGAGCGAGGATATCGCACGGGGTGCTGAGCAACGCTTCGCACGCGATGGGATGCGCGCCGAATTGCTCCATCGCCAGTTGCACGCGCCCGCTATCGAGATCGCTGACCAGCAAATCGGCACCTGCCGCATGCAGCTGCTCGGCAAGGGCATAGCCCACATGACCCAGCCCTTGTACCGCCACGCGCAAGCCTTCCAGGTTATCGCTACCCAGACGCGCCATGGCCGTGGTCCGGATGCCGGCGAAGACACCCATAGCCGTATGCGGCGACGGATCGCCGGACTCCGAGGTGCTGGTTACGTGCTGGGTATGTTGAGCAATGCAGTCCATGTCGGCGCTGGAGGTACCACTGTCCACGGCGGTGATGTAACGGCCGTTGAGGCTTTCGATGAACCGCCCGAAGGACTCGAACAAGGCCGCACGACTGGGCAGATGAGCCGGGCGCATGATCACTGCTTTGCCGCCGCCTTGAGGCAAGCCAGCCAGAACAGCCTTGTAGCTCATGCTTCTGGCCAGACGAATGGCATCGGCAATCGCACTTTCCTCGTCGGCATAGGAAAGATAGCGACAGCCTCCCAACGCCGGGCCATGACGGCAATTATCGATGGCTATCACTGCTTTGAGGCCGGTTTCCGGATCGACGACCAGATGCAGCGACTCCACGCGTGATGAATGCATGAGTGCGAACATCGGCGGTGCCCCCGGTATATTTTCTAGACCGAGTATAGGCGCTGGCAGAAAAAATGATCGACCGCTGGGTGCCTGAACCTGAAACACATTCAGTAGCCTATTCGCCGCTGGACGAAAAGCATGGGGAGGACTAAAACAGAACTTACGCACCTGCCCGAATGGCCTCGGAGCACCCATGACCCCACGTGAACACTGTCTCGCTTGTCTCAAGAAAACACCGCAAGATGTTTTCGAGGCCGCGCTGTGGATATCGGCCGAGCACGATCAGCAGTTTTTGCCGCAGCAGATTAGCGGAGATCTGGATGATTTGCTGCGGCAGGTCAGCGCATTGCTGCCAGCCTTGCCAAACGCCGAACTCGCGCAGCCGCTGTTGCGTCAGCTCAATGCGCTGGGTTTTGCTCAGGACGACTGGAACCCGCCGAAGCCGCAAACGGCATTAATGCACAAGGTAGTGCAGCGCCGTCGCGGTCAGCCCTTGGGGCTGGCTTTGGTGGCCATGGAGCTGGCCAGGCGTTTGGGCATACCGCTTGAGGGTGTCAATTTCCCAGGCCACTTCCTGCTCCGCGTGCCTGGGGCCGACCATCTGCTCGATCCATGCGGCGGGCGCAGACTTTATCCCATGGACTGCCGAGAGTTGCTGGTGCGCCAATTTGGTCCTGACATGCAACTCAGAGCGGAATTCATGGCCCGTGCCACTGAGGTGAACATGTTGCAACGCCTTTCACGCAATTTGCGACATTTGCACCAACTCGACGATAACTTGCTGGCGTCACTCAAGGACGCCAACCGGGTAATGGAACTGGGTCCGGCCACCACCAGCGATTACCTGGCCCGGGCCAGCCTTTACCAAATCCTCGAATGCCCGCAGGCCGAGCGTTTCGACCTGGAGCATGCGTTGATGTTGAGTGACGACCCTGTTCAGCGCCTACGCCTCACCGAGCGTTTGGGGCACTTACCTCAAGGAAAAGCGATTCATTAGAGGATCAGGATTGGCAGGCGATTGGTAAAAGCCCAACGGGCAAATTTGAGTCCACTCTCCTTGCCAAGGTCGCCTAATGGACTGGCAACAAGCCCTTTCAAAGACACTGAGACAATCGAGGCGAAGATAAACAATTCGGCCGTCGCACGATCACCATCCATGTAGGCAAGGTAGCCACGGATGAAGTTATGGGTCAGCTCGACCGCCAGCGCCACTAAACCGACCACTGGAAATGCCAGCGACAGAATCAGCGCCGCCCATTTAATCGCGTTATAGGCAGACTGGGCTGCCGTTTCATTTGCACTGACGGTTTGCTCGTCGACATCCTGAATCATCCTTTCAATCATGGCGACATACAGTTGCTCAAGGCGTGTGATTCGATGATCCGGCCTGACAGCTGTCGTCAGCGTGTGGGCATACCGTTCAGGATCCTGTTCCAGATTCAGCACCAGCGTGCCGACCACGCGCTGATCCTTGTAACTCGCCCTGCTGTAATAATAGGCGGGCATGCCTGGGCTTTTCATGCTGGAAATAAGCGCATCTGCCCTTCGGAACAGAATGCCGTCGGGAGCGCTGGGGGTATAAACCAGTCGGGACTCAGTGTTGTTAGTCAGGTCTGTGAAAATCATGGCGCCTTCGATAATTCGATGATTGAGCGCCAGTACGTAGATCGAAATATTTTCTGCGCCTGGCGATCGGCGTCTGGATTGGTCTAGATTGCTCAGGCCTCTTGCGACTATGTCATATTGTTTTTTGTCCAATCCTCCTCGCAGATGCTCACGAAGTGCATCGCGATGGGCTTGATAAAAGGTACGGCTTGCAAGGATGGCACGACGATAGAGGTGAAGTTCTGCATCCGGTTCAGAAAGACGCTGCTCAAGGATCGCAATATATTTCTCGCCCAAAGGAACCGCCACCAACTCTTTGAAGAAACTCAACGGCAAAGCGCTCAAATCCTGACCAACGGACGAATAGATCACCGGTGTCGATAACGGAGAAGACAAGGCTTCTATCGTATCCTTGACGACACTGACTGCTGACCAGAGAGGAATGATGTTCAATCCCCAGTTCACTATTTCGTCCGCTCTGGAATGCACCTTCAGTGCCGTTTCCTGCAAATAATCATTCATCAACAATTCGGTTAATGTGAGGGGCGCACGCTGCGGATCGGCGTGAGGATTGCGGTCATCTTCCTCGCGATTCAAGTCGAATAAAACAGTGTCTGGGTCTATAGGGTCAACATGCCCTTGCGGTTGCAGATACTCGGCAATCATTTGCATGCATTCTTCACGCACGAATTGCCGATAAGACTTCATGTCCACGTCACGAGTGAATCGCTCATCAAGTGCCGTAGCACGCGCCTCGCACAGAGCGAGCACCCTCCTTTGCGAATAGGTTTCTGACAAATCTTGATTAGCATTGTCGATGAAGGTCTCTGCCAGGTCCTGAGCAACTTTGTCTCTCACCTGATTGATCAGGTTGGATTCGTAGCTTAGTGGCGCCATTGGCCTGAATACTGATGTGGATTCACTCCATTCACTGGGCTTGAGTACGATGCTGCGGATCAGTGAAGCAACCGCCGCACGCGACTTCATGGGGACCTGATCAATGACGTATTTTGCCCCTTCAGGTTCTGCCAGCCAGCCGCCCACTTCTATCGACAAACGCTGCCAGGAACTGAACTCAAACAAGTCACGGTCACCCGGAGCCCCTGGCGCATAAAGGACGTAATGAATGGTGTTATCGCGCCTCATGCGAAATACCAGCACATCTTTCATTACATGACGCGAACCCAGGATCGCCAGCCCGCCCATGCTGAACTCAGTACCCGGCTCCTGATGATCGCCACGAATTTTATGAATCAGCTCCTGACTCTGGTCGTCACGCAGATGCCCTTTAAGCTGTGCAGTCCAGGCGCTCAGTGCGATGGCACTGTCGCGCTGATGGGCAATGGCGCGGATAGTCTGCTCGGTATATAAACGCCTTTCTGTATCCAGCTCGAAATGTTGCCGCACGTCCAGCTCGGCAACCATTCTCTCCACGAACGGGAAATCCAATGCAGGGTTTTGATACTGCACAGGAACCTCAAGGGTGAAAATCGTCTCCTCAAGCACAACCGGCAAACCGTCGACTACAAAATCCAGAAGCGATTTGCGGTAGGTAAACGGCTCCGCGATGGCTTCACTCAATACCACTTCATCCAGTATCGAGATGAAAATCTGCTCCGGATCAATTTGATAACCCAAATGCTTCACGACATACCCGTTGATTTTGTCCAACGCGTAAATCCGGATCGACTCCAGTCCGGCCATTAATTCGGCGGCCTGATCAGCATGCTCCTGATAATTTGCAGCCAGTCTGCGATAAAACGCCTGATCGTCAGCAGACGCATCCTTGAACCAGTGAGGCATGGCTCGCTGGCGGACCAGACTGAACATCTGATGAAAATGTCGTCGCTGTGCACTGTCCAGATAAGTCAACTGGCCGACCGCGTCGGTAGCCAGCAAAAAATCGGAAGGCTGTTGGCGGGTCCGCTGCGCGGCTTCAAGCAGATAATCCAAGTCTTTGATCTGCTTACGTCGTAGCGCGACCATGCGGTATTTCATCAAGTTGTCAGCGAAATAGCTGTAGAACGGCTCGATTACCGCGCCCTCTTCAGCGCAAAGGGCCGCATGCTCTTCAAGCAACAGATCCTCCAGGAAATAGGTCTGCTCATGGGCATCGCCCAGGCGAGCACGCAGCTTCTGATCCAGATCGGCAAGGGACTCGTAAAGCTCGATGCCATATTCGGCAGATATCAGGAAAACATTGCCTTCGCAATTGGCGAGGGTCAGCGGACTTCTGGTCTGCGGGGTGCGGGGAATGACAAATGCCGTTGTCGCGACACCGGAGCCCGTTTCGCTTCTCAGCGAAATCCGGTACAAGTTGCTGCCTCTGAAACTCTCCATCAAATTGGTCTTGTCCTCTTCGCCGATCTGGCGGTTCAGGGACAAGAGCTCCATTTCTCGCGTCAGTATGTCGCGATGCAAAGTCACGCAGGCATTGTCTCGCGCCTGCGCCCCCCCTTCTTGCCCGTCCAGTGGCAATGATTCGGACCAGAAAGCGTCGATTCGGTCCTTGTAGTACCTCGGCAACGCCTCCTGTGCGCTGGTCAATACCTCTAGGACAAACTCTCCCCCCAGCGCTGGGACAAGGTGCTGATCGTCGAGGGAATCATGCCGGGAGTAGACCTTCACATTGCCGCCCTCGAACTCAGCCAAGCCGTGGATCAGTGCTTGCAGCAACGCATCGGTCAGTGAGAGGGAGCTGGCCAGTGAGCCGTCGTCAGATGCGCTATTGATAAACAGGACATCAGGATTTCTCACGATGCAGGATTCGGGCAACAGATGGCTCAGCAAATCTTGCGCGACCTGACGCAAGGAAGGTGCTGTACGGGTATGTTCATGCCACTCAGTGAAGACCTCCCCGAGCTGTGCGAGTGCGGTCGCAACGGCTTCGGTAGTGGAAGTGGCAGTGCTGGCCTTGATATGGGACAAAATCGATAAATCAGTCATATGTAGCTCCACGGTTGCGCTGCGCAAACCCATAAGGCGTCCAGCCAAATGGAAATTAAGTTTGAGCAGCTAAATCACGAAGCCATGAGACACCGGCAAGAACATTCCCTGACGATAATTATTGCTATATATGTAACTTGCTTACAGTCAAGCCCCGCAAGAGGGTGCGCATTCAATTGTGGGAACTTTTACCTGGATCCAATAAGTTGGTGGCCTTCTGACTATTACAAATGCTGCAACACTTAATTTCACAGACCGGCCTTTATGACACGACCGGTAATGCTTATCATCTCGGCCACGTTGATTTTGAAGCTCCTGGATCTGCGTATTATTTAGCCGCTGTCATTCAGCGGCTTTTTTTTACCACTATCTAACAGGCTTCAATGGTTCCGCTTTTTTGATCTCACCCTCCTTCTCGCGACGCTTCCTCTCTACAACATCAAACGTATCGCCTTTACTGACAAAGTCCTGCAGACACCTCATAACATGCACGGTTCTTACATAATCGGGTTTAAGCATGGTTGCATATTTGTCACCCTTCAAAGCTTTGGTATTCATGCTGTCGAGCTCCCTGGCAAAAAACTGCAGGGCGTCGATCTCTTCATCGGGCTTCAAGGGCCTGCCGTCTTTGCCGAATTCAAGAGCTGCTCGGCTCATTAAATCGGCCGTCATATTATCTATAAAGCCGTAGGCAAACAACGTTTTGCCGACTTTCTCGAGATTCGCCGGCGTTATTTTTTCCGCGTCGAAACCTTTGAACAGTGGCTTGAGCCCACCCAATTCCATTCTCGTGGTATTTAATGCGGACACATTGTGGCCAACTTCCATCAGCATTTTCTCAGTCTCGACTGCTCGAGGCGGAACCACTGGCGCTTTCATCGGTGTGACAATGAACGGAGGCAGATCGCCCCAAATAGTAAAGCCCATATCAGATGCTCCTGCATAACCATGGCAATCATGGAAAATATCGGCGCTTGGGCAGGGGGCTTTATGCTAAAAAGACTCGACAGGAAAAATCCAGACAAGTACTACGCAGGCAGTAGAAAAATCTTACTTAAATAAAAGAATAAACAACAATTGTTCATCACTTGGTGTATTTAAGAATGAACTTGAAATTGTCGAAAACCGATCAAGCGACCCTGATCGGTCTTGTACAACAGGGGCTTTCCTAACTGATGAATTTTTGCAGATTGGCCATCATCTCCTTCAGCGCTTCTACGTTGTCTTGCGGGTGCACAGCATCGCTGAAGTCGCTGATGCGAGACCATTGAGTAGCAACATCTTCAGGGCTGAATCCTGCAACAGGATCAAAGCATGCACCCAGGCTGCGCTCCCAGCGCACTTTGCCTATCCAGCCACCGCCCACTTCGAACAATGCTGAAGTGTCCTGGCATTGTTCGCTGCCCAGATACACCACCAACGGGCTGATCAACTCTGGCTTGAGCAACTCAAATACCTGCGGCGGGATCAGGCCCTCCGTCATGCGCGTACCGCCGGTAGGTGCGATGGCATTGACCAGGATGTTGTTCTTGCGCCCTTCCACCGCCAGTGTGCGCGTTAGACCATACAGACCGAGCTTGGCCGTCGCGTAGTTGGACTGGCCAAAGTTGCCGTAAATCCCGGAAGTCGATGAGGTAAAAATGACACGCCCGTAGTTCTGCTCGCGCATGTGTGGCCAGGCGGCGTGAGTGACTTTATAGGCGCCTTCCAGATGCACCCGATAGACCAGATCCCAATCGGCATCCTCCATCCTGGCGAATGATTTGTCCCGCAAAATGCCGGCGTTGTTGACCAGCACGTCGACCCGACCAAAAGCGTCCAGCGCGTTTTGCACGATTTTGTCGCCGTCGGTGACAGAATCGTGGTTGGCCACTGCACTTCCACCCGCCTCGCAGATCTCGGCCACTACCCGATCCGCAGCTGATGCACTGGCCCCTTCCCCCTGTGCCGAGCCGCCCAGATCATTGACCACCACTTGTGCGCCATGACGCGCGAATAGCAACGCATGCGCACGGCCCAGTCCACCACCGGCCCCGGTGACGATCACGACCTTGTCTTCAAAACGTATGGATGGGCTCATGGGCAACTCCAGCAAAAGTTGGGGGAACGACAGTGTCATCCACCCTTGCTGCAGTCACAATCACCACGGTCGGCCCTGAATGGTGCGCGATAACGTAGCGGGATAAGTGCTGTTGCGATCACAAAATCTGTGGGAGCGAGCTTGCTCGCGAAGGCATTATTTCTGCTCACAGAGATGCTGTGACATCCCGGCCCTCTTCGCGAGCAAGCTCGCTCCCACAAAGGCGCCCCTTATTGACAGGGACCTCCTGACTTCAAGCTTTCAAGCAACCCAATGAAATCCGCCAACCAAGGCTCCGCATCTGTTTCCGGGGTGACGCTTTCACTGGCGTCCAGGCGCAGCATTTCCTGCACTTCAATCACCCCCAGTTCTGCAAACAACTCACGAATCTGCTCACCGCCGCCACAGAATGTGTCGCCATAGCTGGCATCTCCCAGGCCGATCACACCGCCTGGCAGGCCACGCCACTGCGCAGGCAAAACGTCACGAATCTGCGAGTAGACTCCATGAATGTTATCCGGCAACTCACCCATGCCTGTGGTGGATGTAACGCCCAGCAAAGCCTGAGGCGCGAATGCCTGAAGTTCGGCGAGGGTCACGCGCGGGTTGTGCAGCACTTCGTGTCCGGCAGTGCGGAGGATATCTGCGGCATGGCGAGCCACTTCTTCAGCCGACCCGTACACCGAACCGGAAATGATGGCGACTTTCATGAATCATCCTTTTATGACCATCTGGAAACGTCGGACATTATGCCTCATGCGAGCGGATGACCTAGAATGCCGAATGTGCAACTTGCTTCGGAACACTTTCATGATCAACGCAAAGCTGCTGCAGCTCGTGGTCGACGCCTCCAATGACGGCATCGTCGTCGCCGAGCAGGAAGGTGAGGACAACATCCTCATCTATGCCAACAAGGCCTTCGAAGCACTGACGGGTTACCCGGTGGATGACATTCTTTATCAGGATTGTCGCTTTCTGCAGGGCGAGGACCGTCAACAGCCTGAGTTGGATCTGATTCGCGACGCATTGACCAGCAAAAAAGCCTGCCGCCAGGTACTTCGTAACTATCGCAAGGACGGCAGCGTGTTCTGGAATGAGCTGTCGATTACTCCAGTGTTCAATGATGCCGACCAGCTCACCTACTACATCGGCATCCAGAAGGACGTCACGCAGCAGGTCCAGGCCCAGGCGCGAGTCGTGGAACTGGAAGCGGAGCTTGCCACCGTCCGACAAGAACTGGCGGCCTTGAAAAAGAACCCGTGATTGCAACAAAATGTTGAATTGACTGTCTGCTTCTCCATTGATCGACATCCCAGAGCAATGTCATGTCGCACGAAACCCTTCTCACCCAGGCTGAACTGGATTTCATCCAGAACATGCAGCACAACCCCAAGCTGAACGTGCGCGATGCGACACGCAGCTTGACGGTGAACGGTGGAAGACAGATTCAGGACTTATTGACGCGTCTGGCTGCTCACGAGCAGGTAACCATTCAGGCTCAGTTCGACAATCAGCAGATGACGTTCCCGCTGCATCTGGTAGAAGACGAATTTCACGCCTTGCATCTTGAGCTGGGAGCTCCTTCCATTTTCGAGGAAGGCCCCCGTATCAGGCCCTGGCGTTTGACGCTGCCGGAACCGGTAGCGCTGGAAACCGAAAAAGGTGCAATGACCGCCTTGTGGGTCTATGAGATGTCGTTCAAGGGCGTGTTGCTGGAAAACCGTAGAAACACCCGGCCGCCGAAAGTCTTTGCCGCCTGGTTTTCACCCGAGGGACACGCCCCCATTGCCCTGCGCGGGACTTTCGAGCGTCTTACCGAGTCAGGGCTGGCGGCTTACCGGCTTAGTCAGCACAACAAGGAAGAAACCGAGCGGCTGCGTCAGTACATCCTGCAACAACATCGGAAAATCTTTCCGACGATGCATCGCTGAAGCCTGTTCAGGTATCGAGCCGACCATTCAAATACTGCTGCAAGCCACGCTGCATGGATCGTCCGTCGCTGCCCAGACAGGCAATCGGTGAACCTTCAAGGCTCTCGCGCGCCAGATCGGAACCTTCGCCCGCCATCAACAAGGGACAATCCAGTGTCAACGCCAGGCGTTTGAGCCTCTGTGGCAGATCAACCGCTGGCGGAAGATTGCTGTAGAGCACCACGGCCGAAGGGCGGACTTTGCCACACACCAGGCTCAGTTCTTCAAGCGGCTGCCCCAAGGCCAGCACCTGAACGTCTATTTCGCTGCTGCCGATCAATAGCCCTGTAACCCACAGCTCCAACTCTCGACACTGGCCCGGGATAGCCGCCAGGATCACCTTATGCTGAGCAAAAGCGCTGGCCAATTGCAGACGCTGGAGGGTCCGCGCGCGCAAGAAACTGTCGAGAAACAGCCACTCGCTGGCCTGACCAAACCGTTCACGGTGCAATAGCAATTCGCGCCATACCGGCATGAAGATGTCCTGAAACACCACCGGTACGGGATAACTGGAAAAAATCTGCCCATAGAGCTGCTCCAGCCGTCGCTCATCAAAAGCGCCAATCGCCTTGCGGATCTGATCGTGCCAGTCAGCCCAGTCGCTGGATTGCACGTCACTTTCCAACGCCGCAGGTTGCGGCCGAACGGTGCTGGTGCGCGCCAGAATCTTGCCAACCTTGCTGACCGCGACGCCACGCTCGATCCAGCCCAGAATGCTGCGCACCTCTTCAATGTCGCTTTGGGAGTAAAGCCGGTGACCGCTTTCCGTCCGGGTGGGCTGAATCAGCCCGTAACGGCGCTCCCAGGCACGCAGGGTCACCGGATTAATGCCGGTGATGCGGGAAACCTCGCGGATAGGAAACAGCTCTTCCTGCTCAAGGCCCACCTGCCGGCCATTAGCGGACGAGTGGTCAGTGGTGGTCTCGGTCATGACAAGGATCGCTTGGAAACAAGCCGGCTATTCTACGCTTGCATACGGCTTATTTCGCCAGAAAGACGACGGCAGTTGTTGAATGGCAAGAGAATCTGCCCGGCCCTATGGCTTATTTCCGGAATTCAGGAATAATCCTTGCTTGTTTAATAGCGAATCTGACGCAGCCCATCACCCCGGTGCCGCGCCATGTGAATTCCCTACCCGGGAACCTCACTCGTTTATCGGAGATACACAATGTCTACCACCCCCGTTACCCTGCTGGTTGCGCGCCGCGTAGCCCATGGCCGCTATCAGGAACTGATCGCCTGGCTGCACGAAGGCGAACAACTGGCCACTGATTTCCCCGGTTACCTGGGTTCGGGAGTACTTGCCCCGCCGCCAGGTGACGACGAATTCCAGATCATCTTCCGCTTCGCCAATGAAGAAACCATGCACGCCTGGGAGCATTCTGCCTCCCGAAGCTCCTGGTTGGTGCGCGGCAGTGGTTTGTTCGCACAACCCTCCCAGCATCGTGTCAGCGGAATTGACGGCTGGTTCGGCGCAGTCGGCCAGCGCCCACCGCGCTGGAAACAGGCGGTCGCGGTCTGGCTGGCATTCTTCCCGGTGTCCCTGATCTTCAACTTTGTGCTTGGTCCGCTGCTCAACGATCTGCCGTTGGCGCCACGAATCATGATCAGCACGCTGATTCTCACCCCGGTCATGGTGTTCTGGTTCATTCCGCTGTCGACGCACCTGCTGGCGTCCTGGATGAACCCCACGCCAGCGCAACAACGGACCGCTCCCAAATCCGTTCGCAGCAACTGATTCAGGGCTCATAGCGCTGGATTCCGTTGGAGCGAGGCTTGCCCGCGAAGAACGATGACGAGGTGTGCCTGCCAGACCGCAGCGCCTGATTCGCGGGCAAGCCTCGCTCCAACAAGTTCTGCATATTCAGATGATTTTTTTTGCCTGATCGGAACGCCCTGGAGCTCAATGCCCCCGTCGCAACAAACTTCGGTATGCTATGCGTTCTCGTAAGGACATCCCCCGAACGCATGCTGAATAGTCGCTAAATGAATAATCCGATTCTGATCACCGGGGCCAGTCAGCGAGTGGGTCTTGAGTTGGCAATCGCGCTTGCCGAGGCAGGCCACATCGTCGTCAACGCCAGCCGCACCCTTGCGCCCGCCTCAGCGCATGCCAATATCGTGTCGTTTGCGGTGGACCTGCAGGTTGCCGAAGAGCGCATGGCTCTGGTGGCCTGGTTGCAGTCCAACTATTCAGGCCTGCGGGCGGTGATTCATAACGCCTCGCTGTGGCTGGATGACGGCCTCGACAACCTGAACACGATGTTCAGGCTGCATGTCGAGGCGCCCTACCACCTCAATCACGAGCTCGCAGCGCTGCTGGCCAAAAGCCCCAAATCGGACATCATCCACATCTGCGATGAAACTTCTTCCCGTGGCAGCAAGAGCCATATCGCCTACGCCGCAACCAAAGCCGCGTTGCAAAACATGGTGCTCTCGTTCGCGGAAAAGCTCGCTCCTGATACGCGGGTGAATGCGATCCTGCCGGGCTTGCTGATCCTCAAGGAAAACAGCGATGAAGCCTATCGGAAACAGACGCTGAAAAAGGCGCTTCTGGAGTTTGAACCCGGCTCGCAGCCCCTGATCGACGCCGTGTTCTATCTGCTCAATACCCAGTACAGCACGGGCAGTAGCGTGGTCGTTAACGGCGGCCGACATCTGAAGAAAGGTGCCTGAAGAGGCAATATCAAGCGCTATGATGACGCCCACGTCTCGACTAAACCCAAACATTGCAGGAATAACATGACTGATCAGGAACGCCTCGAACTCGAAGCCGCCGCCTTTCGCAGGCTGGTGGCGCATCTGGACAGCCGCAAGGATGTGCAGAACATCGACTTGATGAACCTCTCCGGCTTCTGCCGCAATTGTCTATCCAAGTGGTACAAGGCAGCGGCCGACGAGAAGCACATCGACATCAGCCTCGATGAAGCCCGCGAAGTGGTATACGGCATGCCGTACAGCGAGTGGAAAGCCCAATACCAGAAAGAAGCCAGCGCCGAACAACAAGCGGCGTTCGTCAAGGAACCCAAGCATGACTGATTTGAACACCCTGCGCGCCAGTCTCAACAGCGGCGAACACCTCTTCGCTGACACCCTGGCCTTCATCGCCGCAGGCTATGACTACCAGCCTCAAGCGTTCAGCAATGGCGGCGTGGAAAGTGCCGCCGGCCAGAATGAAGGTTCGTGCAAAACCCTGGGCCTGGCACTGCTTGAGGGCCTGAGCGACGAAGAAGCCCTGCTGGCATTCGGCGAGCACTACCGCTCGGTAAAAGCCACGCCTGAGGGCAGCGACCACAGCAATATCCGGGCGCTGATCGCCAACGGATTGGTTGGTGTGAGGTTTGCGGGCGAGCCGCTGACGCGTAAGGCTTGAGTCTGCCGAATCAAATAAATTTCTGAATAAGCCGCTTTTCTGTAGGAGTGCGCCCGTCGTTGGGACACCGCGCTGTTGCGCAGCAAACATTGGGCCCTTTAGGAGTGAGCTTGCTCGCGATCGGCTGCGAAGCAGTCGTGAAAAAAGCTGAATTCAACACCGAAGGAAAGCCGTTCCGGCTTTATCGCGAGCAAGCTCACTCCTACAGGGGTATGTGTTTGCTCACCCGCAAACACTGGTCAAGAAAACCGCGGGGTTCATGCAGGAGTTTCGCGCCCACAAAAAAACCGGCCTGGGCCGGTTTTTTATTGCTGCTGAACGATCGCTATCAGAACGAAACGTCAGCCAGGCCATCCAGATACCGCTCGGCATCCAGTGCAGCCATGCAGCCTGCGCCCGCTGAGGTAATTGCCTGACGATAGACGTGGTCAGCCACGTCGCCCGCTGCAAACACACCTTCAACACTGGTAGCCGTAGCGTTGCCTTCACGACCGCCCTGCACAACCATGTAGCCGTCTTTCAACGCCAGTTGGCCTTCGAACAGCGAAGTGTTAGGCGTGTGGCCGATAGCGATGAATACACCATCGACTTTGAGCTCGGAGCTGCTGCCATCGTTGTTCTTCAGGCGCGCACCAGTCACGCCCATGTTGTCACCCAGGACCTCATCCAGCGTGGCATTGAGCTTGAGCTCGATCTTGCCTTCAGCAACCCGTGCATGCAGCTTGTCGATCAGGATCTTCTCGGCACGGAACGTCTCGCGGCGGTGGACCAGGGTCACTTTGCTCGCGATGTTGGCCAGGTACAGAGCTTCTTCAACGGCAGTGTTACCACCCCCGACCACAGCGACCGGCTTGTTGCGATAGAAGAAGCCATCACAGGTGGCACAGGCAGAAACACCCTTGCCCATGAACGCTTCTTCCGACGGCAGGCCCAGGTAGCGAGCGCTGGCACCGGTAGCGATGATCAGAGCGTCGCAGGTATATGTCCCGCTATCGCCCTTGAGGCTGAACGGTTTGCCAGCCAGGTCGACGGCATTGATATGGTCGAAAACGATTTCTGTTTCGAAACGTTCGGCGTGTTCACGCATGCGATCCATCAGCGCCGGGCCGGTCAGACCATGGACGTCACCGGGCCAGTTATCGACCTCGGTGGTGGTGGTCAACTGACCGCCAGCCTGCATGCCGGTGATCAGCAAAGGCTTGAGGTTGGCACGCGCGGCATAGACGGCAGCGCTGTAACCGGCAGGGCCGGAGCCGAGAATAATCACTCGGGAATGACGTACATCGGACATGACACACTCCTATCGACCGGCCTTTATCGCCGTGGTCGTGACGGCTGGAATAAAAAAGGACCACCGAAAGCACTTGGGGAAGGCCTGTAGCACGGTAATCCTGAAAATTTGGAAGCTGCGGCCGCAACCGCAGCAACGTCTTACAGGCTAGTAGCGTTTTCAGCCAGGTAGTCAGCGACGCCACGAGCGTCCGCTTTCATGCCTTTCTGACCCGGACGCCAGCCTGCCGGGCAAACTTCACCGTTTTCTTCGGTGAACTGCAGCGCTTCAACCAGACGCACCATGTCGTCTACGTCGCGACCCAGCGGCAGGTTGTTAACCACTTGGTGCTGAACCACACCTTCGCGGTCGATCAGGAACGAAGCACGCAGGGCAACGCCAGCATCGTGCTCGATACCGTAGGCACGGGTAATTTCGTGTTTAACGTCAGCGACCATGGTGAATTCAACTTCACCAATACCGCCCTTCTCCACCGGGGTGCTGCGCCATGCGTAGTGCGTGAATTGCGAATCGATGGAAACGCCAACCACTTCAACACCCAGCTCGCGGAATTTAGCGATGCGGTTGTTGTGGGCGATGATTTCCGAAGGGCAAACGAAGGTGAAATCCAGCGGCCAGAAAAACAGCACTACGTATTTGCCACGCAGCGAGGACAGTTTGAAGCTGTCGACGATAGAACCGTCGCCCAGTACTGCTGCTGCATCGAAATCCGGTGCCTGTTTATTTACCAGTACGCTCATGAAGTCTCCTAGAAGAAAAATTTAAAGAGATCGGCTCAGAAAGTGAAGCCAAGCCTATCGGGGGTGCAGAGATTAAGGAAATATCGATTCACAATCCAGCTCATAGGCAACCTCTATGCACCTGATCCGACAATACGCCCGACGACGTGGGCAGACTTTACGCTCATCGGTTTGTTACCGCGAATGTCCAGCTGCTGTACCTGATTCGGTGGGAGCAAGCTTGCTTGCGAAAGCAATGTTTCTACCGCTGAAAATGCTGCAGTAGCACCGGAGTCTTCGGGAGCAAGCTCGCTCCCACAGGAATATCTAACGCTCACCCCGCACGCGCCCACTTTCACCCACCCACCAAAGCCGGTAAGGTCGGCGCAATTCTCATATCTGGAGGCTGCCATGCCTGCTCCCGCGCTCTCAGGCCCGCAATATCTGCGCGAAGGCCTGAAACTGGTCCTCAGTCCAGGCTTGCGTCTTTTTGTTTTGCTGCCTTTGACAATCAACCTGGTGCTGTTCGCCGGCTTGATCTATCTGGCCATGCATCAGTTCGGCATGTGGGTCGATACCTTCATGCCGGAACTGCCGCAGTGGCTGAGCTTCCTCAGCTATATCCTGTGGCCGCTATTCGTGGCGCTGGTGGTGTTCATGGTGTTCTTCACCTTCACCATGATCGCCAATATCATCGCGGCACCGTTCAATGGCTTCCTGGCAGAAAAGGTCGAAGTGGTGGTGCGCGGCACCGATGACTTTCCGGCCTTCAGCTGGGGCGAACTGGTGGCTATGGTGCCACGCACCTTCGGCCGGGAGATGCGCAAACTAGGCTACTTCCTGCCCCGCGCCATCGGCCTGTTCATCCTGTCCTTCATTCCAGTCGTCAATCTGATCGCCGCGCCGCTGTGGCTGCTGTTCGGCGTATGGATGATGGCCATCCAGTACATCGACTACCCGGCCGACAACCACAAACTGGGCTGGAACGAAATGCTCGCCTGGCTGCGCTCCAAGCGCTGGCAGAGCCTGAGCTTTGGCGGCATTGTTTATGCCGTGCTGCTGATCCCGGTGGTCAACATCCTGATGATGCCCGCGGCCGTAGCGGGCGCGACATTGTTCTGGGTAAGAGAACGCGGTGAAGAGGCGTTGTTGACGAATAAGGTGTAAATACTCCGAGGCCCCAGATGGGGCCTTTTTATTACGTGATGCAGTTTAAATAAATCGTGCCACACCGAAGCGAAAACAAAATAAAAAGAAACATCCTACACACTCTGAATATTTCTCTTACATCACCCTTAAAACCCTACCCAATTACCAGCGGCAAACTTCTGCCTGTATCGGCACAAGCTTGCCGAAACTAATAAAACAGACATGTAGGAATTGTCTGTAGGCGTATAGTTGAGACAACCTTCTTCACCCTATAACCATTGACGCTTCAAGCACTGCATTCAAAGAACATTGAAACTGGCACTGTTGTTGCTGATACAGCAAAAAACAGGAGAACCACAACAATGGAAATCAACAACAATATCGCCGCAAAAAAACAACCACTGAACACAGAGAAAGCAGCCATCGCTCAGGCGGCGCAGTTCGCCGAGATATTCAAACAGGTCACAAAATCCAAGCCCACCGAACAACCCAAATCAGCCCCTGCAACGCTGACACGGCACACCCCGCCGCGCTCCCACCTGGAACTGAAAAGCCCCAACCCTGTGGGCGAAACTCACAAACCCCAGGCGGCGGCGATGGAAAGAGTGGGTAATTCGCGGGTATTGCCTTTTGTTTCTTCAAGCAACCGATAAGCCACGGGTATTCCATGCAGGTTAACAACGATAACAAGGCCCAACCCTCAATGGCCGGGTTGCCAGACCCAATGAAAAATGTGATCAGTCCACCAGATGGCACACCATCGTTCTCAACTGTTCTGACTCAGGTAACACCGTGTTATGAGCCTCAGCGACAGCTACCGGGTCGGATACCAAATCTGGAGATCAGGGAGAGCATCATGAGAGACGCAAGGTCCTCTCCTGAGGAAGCCTACAACCTTGCACATACGTATGCTTTCAACTCACTGACAATGCCGCTCGAGATGTCACTGACAGTGATCCCTCAACGCTATGCAACCGGCGAACTGATCACTGAGGAATCAAAGATTTACTTCCAAAATACTATGCTCGCCATGCAGCGCGAACGGACAGAACTTTATAGATCAGAGATGGAAAAGGCCACTCCCCCAGTGGAAATCGTCGAAAAAATCCTGAATTTCAACGACTCGCTGCCCCCTCGATTTCTTGATATGTGCGCTTGGTAAACAAAGGTTCGCACCCGCACAATGTGCAGGTGCGAACCTGGTTAATCAGATTTACTTCTCTGACATACCGCACTACTAAGCTGGTGCTAAATGAAATACAGCTGATCCCTAATTAATTACCTACGCCCCCATTCCAATTACTTATAACTATCAGCGCAGAGCATTCGCAGCCCTGCGAAACCGTCACAAATCCATCACCCCACCGCCACATAACCGCAACCATCGCAGCCGAGACTGGCTGTCATGAGCAAATCTCTTCATGTCACCCTCATTACCGAAACCTTTTCTCCCGAGATCAATGGCATCGCCACGACCCTGGGGCGGCTTTGTGATGGGCTGCGTTTACGCGGGCATCGGGTCGAGTTGGTTCGGCCGCGCCAGGCCGAAGATGCCGGACCTTTGGCGGACGACTTGATGCTGTGTCGCGGCTGGCCGATTCCCGGCTATCCGGGATTGCAGTGGGGACAGTCGTCGATGCGCAAATTGCTGCGCCGTTGGCAGCGCCAGCGTCCGGACGTGCTGTACATCGCCACGGAAGGCCCGCTGGGGCTGTCTGCCCTGCGTGCGGCGCGGCGACTGGGGATTGCGGTGGTCAGCGGCTTTCATACCAACTTCGCGCAATACGCACGGCAATACGGCATTGGCATGATCAGCCGCATCCTGACCCATTACCTGCGCTGGTTTCACAATCGCTCGCATATCACTCTGGCGCCCAGCGTGAGCCAGAAGATGGAGCTTGAGCGACGTGGTTTCGAGCGGATCGAGTTGTTGTCCCATGGTGTGGACAGCCAGCTGTTTCATCCATCGAAACGCAGCCAGTCATTGCGGGACAGCTGGGGATTGACTGCGGAAGACGTGGCGGTATTGCATGTGGGGCGGCTTGCATCAGAAAAGAATCTAGGGTTGCTCAAGACGGGTTTCGAGGCGCTGAAAAGCCGGTACCCGCAACGAACGTTGAAGCTGATTATGGTCGGCGACGGTCCGCAACGCGCGATCCTTGAACAGCAAATGCCTGACGCGATTTTCTGCGGCATTCAGCGTGGTGAAACACTGGCTGCCCATTACGCATCGGGAGATATGTTTTTATTCCCGAGCCTGACCGAGACCTTCGGCAACGTGGTACTCGAAGCACTGGCGTCCGGGCTTGGCGTAGTGGCCTACGATGAAGCGGCTGCGGCGCAACATATACGCCATGGTCACAACGGCGCACTGGCCATGCCGGGAGATGAAGAAGCGTTTATCGATGCCGCCTGCTGGCTGCTCGAAGACAGCGAAACCTTGCGCAGAGTCCGCCTCAACGCCCGACAGCACGCAAGCCGACAGGGCTGGGCAGCGATTATCGATCTGTTCGAACGACAGCTGCTAAGCGTTTGCCCGGTGCCCCAGTTGCTGGCTCTCGGGCAAGTCCCGCGCTGAGCTGAGCTCACATCAGATCAATGTGGTGAGGGCATCGCGGCTGAAAGGCAGGATGTCCTGCTCACGGCCCTCACGTACTTTCACCGCCCAGTCCGGATCCACCAGCAACGCACGGCCCACCGCAACCAGGTCGAACTCGTCGTTACCCAAACGCTGCAATAGATTTTCCAGGCTGGCGGGCTGAGCGACTTTGTCGGTGTTGACCATGAACTGCAGAAACTCGCCATCCAGCCCGACGCTGCCCACAGTGATGGTTGGCTTGCCGGTCAGCTTGCGTGTCCAACCGGCCAGATTCAGGTCGGAGCCTTCAAACTCAGGCTCCCAGAAACGTCGAGTGGAGCAGTGAAAAATATCCACCCCCGCGTCGGACAGCGGCTTGAGAAAAGCTTCCAGCGCTTCGGGCGTTTCAACCAGTCGAGCGCTGTAATCCTGCTGCTTCCACTGCGAGAAACGGAAGATGACGGGATAGTCCGGGCCAACGGCAGCACGCACCGCCTGGATCAACTCGATGGCGAAACGCGACCTGTTAGCCAGGCTGCCGCCGTATTCATCAGTGCGCTGATTGCTGCCCTCCCAAAAGAATTGATCCACCAGATAGCCGTGGGCGCCGTGGATTTCCACGCCGTCCATCCCGATGCTCTGCGCATCTTTGGCGGCCTGAGCAAAGGCCGCGACGACCTCGGCAATATCCTCGACGGTCATGCCGTGGACAACCACCTGACCATCCTTGAGTTTTTCGCTGGGCCCATAAGCCGGGACACTGCCATCAGGTTCCGTGCCAAGGCGACGCACCGCACCGACGTGCCACAGCTGTGGGACGATCTTGCCGCCCTCGGCATGCACAGCATCAACCACTTTTTTCCAGCCAGCCAAGGGCGCTTCGCCAAAGAACTGGGGAACGTTGGGGTACCCGTTGGAGGCCTTGTGATTGACCGTCGTCCCTTCAGTGATGATCAGCCCGACGCCCGCAGCTGCTCGTCGACGGTAGTATTCGATGACTTTCGAATTGGGGACATGACCGGGGGAGAAGGACCGGGTCATAGGCGCCATTACGACTCGGGAGGACAATTCGAGGTTGCCGAGACGAAAGGGTTTGAACAGGGCTTTGACCGGCATGTGAGCGTCCTTGGTGATTTTTTGATCGCCAAGGATAGAGCGGCCCATCACCGGGGTGACAGCACTATTGATTTGAGTGATTGGGGTTTAGAAGAATACAGGGAGGAATATGGCCTCTGTAGGAGCCAACTTGTTGGCGAGGCGGTGTCAGGTAAATCGTCTCGCGAACAAGTTCGCTCCTACAGGGTGTGTGCCGCAACTTACAGATCAAGCCAACGCTTTTTCTATCGCCTGAATCACCGCAGGATCATCCGGCGCGGTGCGTGGCGAAAAGCGGGCCAGGACGCGACCGTCCTTGCCGACCAGAAATTTTTCGAAATTCCAGGTTATATCGCCGGGATACTCAGCGCCTTCACCGGCCAACAGCCGGTACAGAGAATGTCGCTGTGGACCGTTCACGTCGAGCTTGTCGCCCAGAGTGAAGGTCACGCCGTAGTTGAGGCTGCAGAACTCTTGAATCTCTTCCTGAGTACCCGGTTCCTGCCCGGCAAACTGGTTGCACGGCAGACCCAGGACGTTGAAGCCCTGGCCTTTATATTTTTGATAGAGGGCTTCGAGCGCGGCGTATTGAGGCGTCAGCCCGCATTTTGAGGCGACGTTAACGACGAGAACCAATTGCCCCTTGAACGGCGCCAGCGGCAGCTCCTGTCCATCCAGAGCTTTGAGTTTCATGTCGTGAAAAGCACTCATGACCAATCCCCCTTGACTGCAATACGTACCAGCGGCGGACTAAAAAGGCGCCTTGCCTGCCGCGCGAACATGTCGTCTACGCGGAACCGGCCTGGGCGCCTTTTCAGCTACCTGAGCTTAGCAGCTCAGATTAATGGTGGTGACCACCTTCGCCATGGACGTGACCATGCGCGATTTCTTCTTCACTGGCGTCACGGATATCAACGATCTTCACTTCGAAGTTCAGGCGCTGACCAGCCAGAGGGTGGTTGCCGTCAACGGTCACATCGTCACCGTCCAGGTCGCGAATGGTCACGATTTGCATGCTGCCGTCAGGGCCGGAAGCGTGGAACTGCATGCCCACTTCAAGTTCGTCAACACCTTCGAACATGCTGCGGCTCAGGGTGCTGACCAGTTCGGCGGAGTATTCGCCGTAAGCATCTTCGGGCTCGATGGCAACTTTCAGTTCGTCGCCGACGTTCTTGCCGTCCAGCGCTTTTTCCAGACCCGGGATGATGTTGCCTGCGCCTTGCAGGTAGACCAGCGGCGCGCCTCCGGCGGAGCTGTCGATGACCTCACCAGCGTCGTTGGTAAGGGTATAGTCGATGGAGACAGCCTTGTTGGCGGCGATCGGCATGAGGGCAAGACCTTTGCTTAAGATTGAAGAACGAGCAAGTTTAACCAAGCAATCGCCCGAAAGCGAACGCAACTCTGACAGACGGCCCAATTTGCAAAACCCGACGGTGGTTGATTTCCGGCAGGACGAAGACGGCCACTGGGTCGTGGTGTTGTCGTGCGGACATACTCAGCACGTGCGCCACCAGCCGCCATGGCAATCCCGCGCCTGGGTGCTCGATCCAGCGCAGCGCCAGAAGAAAATAGGTGAAAGCTTTCACTGTGGCTGGTGTGCGCAGGCCTCGGTTAACGATAACCTTAGGCCCCGTTGAGACGCTGCGATACGACAGCGCCCTGATTTCCGGTCGAGGCTGATCATTGGCGCCACGGCCCTTGTACTGCTTACGCTTATGCGAGAACTCTGAATGCAGACTTTCTTTATTGCGCCCACCGACTTTGGTGTGGGCCTGACGTCCATAAGCCTTGGCCTGGTGCGCACCCTTGAGCGTGCCGGGCTGAAAGTCGGGTTCTTCAAGCCCATTGCCCAGCCACACCCTGGCGATCTGGGGCCGGAACGTTCCACTGAGCTGGTCGCTCGAACCCATGGTTTGAATCCACCACGGCCGTTGGCGTTGTCCCACGTTGAACGCATGCTCGGCGACGGGCAGCTTGATGAGTTGCTCGAAGAAATCATCAACCTCTACCAACAGGCAGCTATCGGCAAGGACGTGCTGGTGGTCGAAGGCATGGTGCCGACCCGTAATGCCAGCTACGCGGCGCGAGTAAATCTGCATCTGGCCAAGAGCCTTGATGCAGATGTGATCCTGGTCTCGGCGCCGGAAAACGAAGCATTGAGTGAGTTGTCCGGACGCGTAGAACTGCAGGCACAGCTATTCGGCGGCCCCAAGGACCCGAAAGTGCTGGGCGTGATTCTCAACAAGGTCCGCACTGAAGAAAGCATGGAGGCCTTCGCCACGCGCCTCAAAGAACATTCACCGTTGCTGCGCAATGGCGACTTCCGCCTGTTGGGCTGCATTCCTTATCAGGCAGAACTGAACGCCCCGCGCACCCGGGATGTAGCCGAGTTGCTGGGGGCTCATGTGATCAACGCCGGCGACTACGAGCAGCGTCGCATGTCGAAGATCATCATTTGCGCGCGTACCGTGCTCAACACGGTGCAGTTGCTCAAGCCGGGCGTACTGGTGGTGACCCCGGGTGATCGCGACGACATCATTCTCGCCGTCAGCCTCGCTGCCATGAATGGCGTACCGCTGGCGGGCCTGTTGCTGACCAGCGACACGTTGCCCGACCCTCGAATTCTGGAACTGTGTCGCGGCGCGCTGCAAGCCGGGTTGCCAGTGCTGTCGGTGAGCACAGGCTCCTACGACACCGCCACGCAGCTCAACCAGTTGAACAAGGAAATCCCCATTGATGACCGCGAGCGGGCCGAGATCATTACCGATTTCGTCGCCAGCCACCTGGACGCCGCCTGGCTGCATCAGCGTTGCGGCACGCCACGGGAATTGCGCCTGTCGCCAGCGGTGTTCCGCTATCAATTGATCCAGCGCGCGCAGTCGGCCAACAAACGCATCGTCCTGCCCGAAGGCAGCGAGCCACTGACCATTCAGGCTGCTGCAATCTGCCAGGCGCGGGGCATCGCCCGTTGCGTGCTGCTGGCCAAGCCTGAAGAAGTTCACGCAGTCGCCAAGGCCCAGGGGATCGAGCTGCCACCGGGGCTGGAGATCCTGGATCCGGACGTGATTCGCGAGCGCTACATCGTTCCCATGGTCGAGCTGCGCAAAAGCAAGAGCCTCAATGCACCCATGGCCGAGCAGCAACTGGAAGACACGGTGGTGATTGGCACCATGATGCTGGCCCTGGATGAAGTGGACGGACTGGTTTCCGGGGTCATCCACTCCACAGCCAATACCATTCGCCCTGCCCTGCAACTGATCAAGACCGCACCGGGCTGCACGCTGGTGTCTTCGGTGTTCTTCATGCTGTTTCCGGAGCAGGTGCTGGTCTACGGCGACTGCATCATGAACCCACATCCGAGCGCCAGCGAACTGGCCGAGATCGCGCTGCAAAGCGCTGACTCTGCGGTGGCTTTCGGCATTGCTCCGCGGGTCGCGATGATCAGCTATTCCAGCGGTAACTCGGCCAGCGGTGAAGAAGTGGAAAAAGTCCGGGAAGCCACGCAACTGGCTCAGGAAGCCAAACGCGACCTGCTGATTGACGGGCCGTTGCAGTACGACGCCGCAGCCAACGAAAACGTGGCTCGGCAACTTGCGCCCGACAGCTCTGTGGCCGGGCGGGCCAATGTGTTTGTGTTCCCGGACCTGAATACCGGCAACACCACCTATAAAGCCGTCCAGCGCAGCGCCGATTGCGTCAGCCTCGGCCCGATGTTGCAAGGTCTGCGCAAGCCGGTGAATGATCTGCCGCGTGGCGCCCAGGTCGATGACATCGTCTACACCATCGCCCTGACGGCGATCCAGGCTGACACCCTTCCCTGACACACAACCTCGGTACACTTCGCCGCTGTCGCCTTTGTGACGACAGCGGCCGAACATTTTCTGGAGTTTGATCCACCATGGATTTCCTGCCTGCCCCATTGCGCGGCGTCATTGCCTCGCTGCTGTTGGCGCTCAATACGGTCGTTTGTTGTACGCCGCTGTTCATCGTCGCCCTGTTCAAACTCTGCCTGCCCTTCCCGGCGGCGCAACGGCTGACCGACTGGCTGATGAGCCATATCCATGAGGCCTGGGTCGCCAACAACAGCCGCTGGATGAATCTGCTGGGCCATACCCGCTGGCACCTGAGCGGGCTGGAAGGCCTGGACTATGAACATTCCTATCTGGTGACCAGCAACCATCAGAGCTGGGTCGACATCATGGTGTTGCAGTACGTGCTGAACCGCCGGATCCGCCCTCTCAAGTTTTTCCTCAAGCAGGAGCTGATCTGGGTGCCGGTGATTGGTCTGGCGTGGTGGGCGCTGGGCTTTCCGTTCATGAAGCGCTATTCCAAGGCATATCTGGCCAAACATCCCGAGAAGAAAGGCAAAGACCTGGAAACCACGCGCCGCACCTGCGCAAAATTTCGCCATAACCCGGTAGGTATTTTCAATTTCGCTGAAGGCACACGCTTTACCGAGGGCAAGCATGCCCAGCAAAACTCACCCTTTCGCCATCTGCTAAAACCAAAGGCTGGCGGGATCGCTTTCGTGCTGGATGCGATGGGAGAGCAGCTGGAGTCGATCATTAACGTGACGATCCACTACCCCAACGGGCGTCCGGGTTATTGGGATCTGCTGTGCGGCAACGTCAAAGAAGTGGTCGCGCATTTTGAAGAAATCAAGATTCCACAGCACTTTATCGGCAAGAACTACGACCAGGACGGCGAGTACCGCCTGGAGTTTCAGCAGTGGATCAACAAGCTGTGGGAAGACAAGGATCTGTTGCTGGATCGGTTGCATGCCGAGTTTCCCGGCAAAACGCGTTAATCCTGGGGCGCGCCCGTCATCCGGACGCCGCTGTCGCGCAGCAAACACGGGACGCTGTAGCAACTGTCAAAGGTTACGACGTCGATGAATGCGGTTTGCCTCACACGCCGCGTTCGCAGCCTTCGGGCAGTTTCTATAGGGCAACGACTAATGACTAGGCAGTGACTTGGCATGCCTGGCACAAGGCTGGACTGTAGGAGTGACCGGGGTGGCGCTCCACCTTGCTCGCGATAAAGTCGGAACGACTTTCCTGCTGTGGTGAATTCGATATTTTCACGACTGCTTCGCAGCCGATCGCGAGCAAGCTCACTCCTACAGATTCAGGGTGCACTTCACGGTTCTGAGCGCGCTTGGTCTGGGCCGCATCCGAAGAGGCAGTACATCATCGAAAACCGTGTTGGCTGACATGAGGCTATCGCGGGCAAGCGCGCTCCTACAAAAACAGCATTGCATTTCAAATAGTTATTTTTATGTTTGATGAGAGCTGCCGTCGCTGCGAATGGCGCCGTTTCAGATGCATTGCCTTCGCAGCCTTCGGCAGCTCCTACAGGTTTTATTGCTGATACTGCTCGTACTGCTGACCCGGAATCGGCTTGAGGTTGACCTCTACCCGACGGTTCTGGGCGCGGCCGTTGGCGTCGGCGTTGCTGGCGATCGGCTGATCCGGACCTGCGCCGCGTACCGACAGGTGTGAAGAATCCACGCCCTGAGAGGTCAGGTAAGTGCTGACACTCTGTGCGCGCTGCAAGGACAGGTCCATGTTGTGCTGACGCGAGCCGGTGCTGTCGGTGTAGCCGATGATTTCGATGTTGTTCTGGTTGAACTGCTTCAGCGAGCCCGCCAAGTTGTTCAGTGGCGAATAGAAGCTGCTGGCGATGGCGGAAGAGTCGGTGGCAAAAGTGATATTGCCCGGCATGATCAGCTTGATCTGATCGCCCTGGCGCTGCACTTCAACCCCGGTATTGGCCATGCTGGCCCGCAACGCGGCTTCCTGCTTGTCAGCGTAATAACCGTAACCGGCCGAGGCTGCGCCCACGACAGCAGCACCAATCAAGGCCCCTTTGCCACGGTTGTTATGGTCGATGGCCGCACCGGCCAAGGCACCGGCCAGAGCACCGAGCCCACCATATTTAGCAGTTTTGCTGACACCACCAGAGCTTTGCGCCTGACCCTGGTTGTCATATGGATTCTGCGACGCACACCCGGAAAGCATGGCCAGAGCAGTAGCGGCAATAATCAAACGACGTGAGGTAAACATGGAGAGGCTCCTGATTCTATGAACATCAAGCCTTACAGACTTGTGCGCGAATTAGAGCATGGCATTCGTCAAAAATTCCTTAACCGGGCCTGAACACTCCAGATCCGCGCGGCTACAGGACTGCTTAACCTGCGTAGACCCACAGTACTTCCGCATGCTCATCACCTTCGCTGGTCCATTTGTGCCCAAGACTGGAGTCGTAATAGAGGCTGTCACCCGGGTCAAGGTAGACCGGCGCGTAAAGTTGCGAGTGCACCACCAGACGTCCCGACAGGACGTACACAAAGATCTCGCCCACATGCACGGGCCACTCGGAATACTCACCCGGACTTCTGGCTGTCACTCGGGTCTTGAGCGGCAGCATGCGCTTGTGTTTGAGGTCAGAGGCGAACCAGATGTTTTCACAGGTATTGGTGCCTGAGACCAACCCGTGAGAGTGACGGTTGACGCTGCGCCGACCGAGTGAGGCCGGGGTATCGTCATCCGACAGCAAGGTGACCACGTCAATGCCAAAGCCGGTCGCGATCTTGCCCAGGCTCATGAGCGTCGGAGACAACTCGTTGCGCTCGATCTTGGATAAGGCCGAGAGTGAAAGCCCTGTCTGCTTGCTGGTTTGCACCAGGGTCCATTTGCGCTCGCGACGCAGGCTGTTCAACCTTGCGCCGATGTCGATGGCGGGTTTGTCGACCGTCATTTCGCTGTAGTCGGCATCCGACCGAGCAATATCCAGATCTATGTCCATGGGGCAGCAGTACCTAAATGTAAGTTAATCGAGGATCTTTCCGGGGTTCATCCGGCACTCGGGATCGAACGCGGCCTTGACCCTCTTCATCAAAGCGATCTGAACATCACCTTTGCTGTTGCGCAGCCGCGCCTTGTTGCTCTGACCAATGCCATGTTCGGCGCTGATTGCGCCGCCCAGCGCCAGGGTTTCTTCATCAACAATAGCGTTGATGCGTGCCGCAGCCTGCTTCAGCGCATCGCCTGGATAGGCTGCGGGATCAAGCATGTGAATCACGTGCAAGTTGCCATCGCCGATATGGCCGACGATGAGCATCTGACCGTCTGCGAATTCCTCGCCCAGCCGCCGGTCGACATTACGCACGAACGTCGCCTGGTCACTCAGCGGCACGGCCGTGTCGTGCGTAACGCCATAGCCGGCCCGTTTATTGGCTTCGGAGACGCTATGGCGCACGCTCCATAGCGCTTCCTGCTGAGCAGTGGACGATGCCAACACCGCGTCGTCAATCAGACCTTCTTCCAGCGCGTCGCCCAGCACCTGTTCCAGTGCGTCGCGCAGACTGTAGCTGCTTAGTGTTTCAGTCACTTCAATGATCAAGGCCCACGGCGGCACTTGCGAAAGTGGCCAGCTCGGCCCCTCCATGTGGGTCAGGACGGTTTCCACCTGAGCCCGGTTGATGATTTCACAGGACAGCAAGCGATCACCCAGCGAAGCACGCAACCGGGTCAGCAAGGTCAACGCCGATTCGACCTGCTCAAAGCTGACCATGGCTGATTCACGCTGACGTGGCGCCGGGAAAACCTTGAGGGACGCGGCGGTGATAATACCCAGCGTCCCTTCAGCACCGATGAACAGATGCTTCAAATCATAACCGGTGGTGTTTTTGCGCAACGGAGCCAGCCAGTTGCACAGGGTACCGTCAGGTAGCACCACCTCAAGCCCCAACACCAGATCACGCATCGGCCCATACCGCAGAACGGCTGTGCCTCCGGCGTTGGTGGATATGTTGCCGCCAATCTGACAACTGCCCTCGGCGCCAAGGCTCATGGGAAAGAAGTAGTCATGCTCAGCGGCCAGCTCCTGAATGCGCTGCAACACCGCCCCAGCTTCAACCACGATGCAGCCGTCGACTTCATTGAAATCCCGGACCCGGTTCATGCGCCCCAGCCACAGCACCAATGCAGTACCTGATGCATCGGCGGTCGCCGCTCCGCACAGCCCGGTATTGCCGCCCTGCGGAACAACCCTGACCCCATGTTCGGCGCATAAGCGCATGAGCGCGACGACTTCGTCGGTTGAGCCTGGACGCGCGACGGCAAACGCCTGCCCTTGGTAACGACCTCGCCAGTCGGTGACGAAAGGTTCGATATCGCTGATTTCGGTAAACAGGTTCTCAGGCCTGACAATGGCAGTTGCAGCGCGAATAAAGTCACTGTTTTGCAAAGCAAATCCCCCAAATTCCTGACCTTTCGGCCGATTACCGAAAGCGCCCCGTCACGCACTTTCGACGAAAATAACGCTTGCATCCACTAAAAGCTACCTTTATCACTATAGGAGAATTTTTATCGCCAAAGGTGAAGTGAGATGTCTGATACTAGAAAAACAGCAGGCAGCACTGGCGCATCCCGCCGTGACTTTTTGAAGACGGTCGGGGTGGCTGGGGTCAGTCTGGCGGCAGCACCTTACTTCATCGGTTCTGCTCGTGCAGAAAGCAAACGCATCATGATCCGCGACCCCGGCGGCACCTGGACCAAGGGTTTCAAAGAGTCATTTTTTGATCCGTTCTACAAAGAAACCGGCATCGAGGTCATCGGTATTACCTCGGCGGCCGAGCCCACCGCAGAAATTCGCAGCATGGTCGAAACCGGCAACTACACCTGGGACATTGGCGGCTCGATGAGCTTGTCGAGCATCAACCAGCTGGCGGCGGCCAACCTGATCGAGCCGCACAAGCTCGACGATCATCCGGTCATCAAAACCATCCCGGCGCAGTTCCGCACGCCCTACGCGATTGGTTCGGATATCTACTCCACAGCCATTGGCTACAACACCGAAAAGGTCAAGAAAGTCCCGCAGGGCTGGAAAGACTACTGGGATGTGAAGAATTTCCCGGGCCGTCGCGGCCTGCGCAAATACCCTTTCGACAGCATCGAGCAAGCGCTCATGGCGGACGGCGTAGCGCCCAAGGACGTTTACCCCTGCGACCTGGATCGAGCCTTCAAGTCCCTCGATAAAGTCCGTGGCGATATTTCCGCCTGGTGGACCTCCGGCGCTCAAGCGACGCAGATGTTCAGCAGTGGTGAGGTGGACATGATGCCGACCTGGGTCGCACGTATTCTGGCGGCTCGCGACGCCGGTGCACCAGTGGCGATTTCCTGGGACCAACACATCTGGGGGGTCGATGTCTGGGCCATCCTCAAAGGCACACCAAAAGCCGATATCTGTCGCCAGTTCCTGGTGTTCGCCTGCGATCCCCAACGCCAGGCCAAGCTCACCGAATACGTGATGAACGGCCCCACTCAACCTGAAGCCTTCAAGTTCATCCCCGCCGATCGCGCCCGCGACCTTGCCACTCACCCCGACAACATGAAGCTGGGTATCGGCATCGACAACGATTACTGGGCCGAGAACAAAAGCGAAGCCCTGGACCATTTCAACGAATGGATTCTAGGTTGATTCGCGCCGGGAGAAATTGAATGTCTACCACTACCAAACTACGGGTCGAGGGCCTGCACAAGCGCTTCGGCTCGTTCGTGGCGCTGCAGGAAACCAGCCTCGAGTTGCGCGAGGGCGAGTTTCTGACCCTGCTCGGCCCATCCGGCTCAGGCAAGACCACGCTGTTGATGATGGTCGCGGGCCTGATGGAGCCCGACGGCGGAAACCTCTGGATTGACGGTCAGTTGGCCACCTATGCACCGCCTTATGAGCGCGACATCGGCATGGTGTTTCAAAGCTATGCGTTGTTCCCGCACCTGACCATCGCCGAAAACATCGCCTTTCCCCTGCGCATGCGCCGCACGCCCTCGGCGCAGATCGATAAACGCGTCAAGGAGGTGCTGGAGCTGGTCCAGCTGCCGCATGTCGCGCAACGCTTCCCGCGAGAATTGTCCGGTGGTCAGCAACAACGTATCGCCCTGGCTCGCTGCATCGTTTATCAACCGAGCATCATCCTGATGGATGAGCCGCTGGGCGCGCTGGACAAGAAATTGCGCGACCAGCTGCAAATCGAGATCAAGCGCCTGCATAAACAGCTGGGCACGACCATTTTGTATGTCACCCATGATCAGCAGGAAACCCTGACCATGTCGGACCGGGTGTGCCTGATGAACCATGGCCACGTCGAGCAGATTGGCACCCCCAACGATTTGTACTTCCGCCCGCGTACCGTATTTGCCGCCGACTTCCTGGGTGAGTCGAATATCCTCGGCGGCACCGTGGTTAGCCACACGGATACGACCGTCACGATTGAAAGTGCCGAACTGGGCGGGTCGCTGCAGGCACCCGGTGACCAGCGCGGGGAGTTGAACTGGATGGTCCGCCCTGAGCGGATGCGTCTGGCGACTGCCCCCGAGTCAGGCTGGAATGCCATTCAGGGCACCTTGAGCGAGGTGATTTTCACCGGCGGCGTCACTCGCTCACTGGTCACTACGGCGGGCGGCGCTACTCTGATGGTCGCCGGGCTGACGTTCGAGCGAGGTCTCGATAGCCAGCCCGGGCAACAGGTCTGGGTGCTCTGGCATCCGTCGGACACGGTATTGCTACCCGTCACCTCGAAGCGGGAGGCGGCATGATTCCCGCGACGCTGGACTCAACGCTGGCAAAGAGGTCCATGCGCCGGCCATTTCGTATCAAACCGTGGATGATGGTGCTCCCCGCGCTGCTCTTCCTTGTCTTGTTGATGGTCTACCCGGTGGCCGAATTCCTCGGCCTGAGTTTCGTGCGCAAAGGCGACTTTTCGCTCTACAACTATGAGCGGTTGTTCTCCCGGGACATCTACTGGCGAGTCCTGTCCATCACCCTGCAATGCGCAGGCTGGACCACTCTGTTCGCCGTCCTGTTTGGCTATCCGGTGGCGTATCTGATTGCCACCAGCGCCAACAAGACGCGCGCCAGGCTGACTTTCTGGCTGATGCTGCCGTTCTGGACCAGCTTTCTGGTGCGCACCTTTGCCTGGATTGTCCTGCTGGGCCGTAACGGCTTGTTCAACCAGTGGCTGCAAGCCGTTGGCCTGACAGATGCCCCGGCCGAGCTGCTGTACAACTTCAGCGCGGTGATGATCGGTATGCTCCACGCCTTGCTGCCCCTGTGCGTGATCACCATGCTCTCGGTGCTCGACAACATCGACGGCAATCTGTCCAAAGCCTCGATGACCCTGGGCGCGCCACCTGGCAGCACCTTCTGGAGAATTTATTTCCCGCTGTCGATGCCCGGCGTTGCCGCGGGCGGCCTGCTGGTATTCATTACTTCGCTTGGCTTTTTCATCACCCCGGCGCTGCTCGGCAGCCCGCGGGACATCATGTTGCCGCAGTTGATCATTCAGCAGGTTCAGGAGCTGCTCAACTGGGAATTTGCCGGTGCTTTGTCGGTACTGCTCTTAGTCGCGGTCCTGGTGGTGTTCCTGCTCTACGACCGGGTGTTTGGCATGTCGACTTTGGCTGGCGCTGCCAGTGAGCCGAGCAAGCCCGGACGCCTGAACGTGCTGTCGCGAGTCGGCGGCGTCATCCTGGCCGGGCTGGGTCGCGCCAGTGACGCGCTGGTGCGTCTGCTGTCGCCCCTGGCCGGTTCGTCGGCAAGCCGCCGCAAACGTCCGATTGGCCGCTGGTGTCTGTGGCTGGTGGTGCTGGTGATTCTGTTCTTCATGGTCGCCCCGGCGTTTGTCATGGTGCCGATCTCCTTCACCGAAACCTCGGTGCTGGACTGGCCACCCAAAGGCTTCAGCCTGCAATGGTACGAGGCCTACCTGGAATCCCCTGCCTGGGTTGCTGCCACCTTGCGCTCATTGCAAGTCGCTTTCCTCACCGCAGTCCTGGCGATGTTGATCGGCACACCGGCCGCGTTCGGCCTGATGCGGGGCCTCAAGCGCGGCAATGCCCTGGTGCTGGCCTTCCTGTTATCGCCACTGATCCTGCCGCGGATCGTCATCGCCGTAGCGTTGTTCTACCTGTTTTCCAAGCTGTCGCTGATCGGTAGCGTCACCGGTCTGGTACTGGGCCACACCATCCTGGCCGTGCCTTACGTGGTGGTCAGTGTCATGGCTGTGCTGAAGAACTATGACCAGCGTTATGACAATGCCGCCTGGAGTCTGGGGGCCAATCGCTGGCGCACCCTGCGCTATATCACCCTGCCCTTGCTGCGCGGCGGTCTGCTGGCCGCCTTCCTGTTCGCCTTCGTGACATCGTTCGATGAACTGACGCTGTCGCTATTCGTCAGTGGCGGCATGCAGGCCACGCTACCTAAACAGATGTGGGACAGCGCGATTCTTCAGGTCAACCCGTTGCTTGCCGCCGTATCCACTTTGCTGTTGGCGCTGATCGCCGTGGTCCTGTTGGTGGCCAATCGGCTGAGCAGCCGTGATCAAAAACGCCGGATCAATTAAGTTCTTTTTTAAAAGGATTACCCTATGTCAGTCCCGCAGCTCCACGGCATTCTGCCGCCGTTTCCTACTCCGGTCACCGCATCCGGCAAAGTCGATGAAAGCGCTCTGCGCAAGATGCTGCACATGTTGATCGATGCTGGCGTGCAGGGGCTGGTGCCTATCGGCGGCACCGGCGAGTACACCGCCCTCTCGCCACAGGATCGCCAAAGGGTTGTCGCGATCAGCGTGGAAGTGGCCGACGGGCGCGTTCCAGTGATTGCCGGGATGGTTTCCCCCGGTTTTGCCGAGTCGGTCAGCGCCGGCAAAGCCTTTAAAGAAGCCGGGGCCGATGTGCTGCTGGCGGTCACGCCGTTCTACGTCTCCCCCACTCAAAGCGGTATTCGCGAATACTTCCGGGCTTATAGGGAAGCGGTAGATTTGCCAATCCTGTTCTATGACGTGCCTTACCGCACCCGCATCGTGACCGAGGCGCAAACCATCGCCGAGATGGAAGCCGACGGTTCAATCTTCGGCATGAAAGCCTGCAACACCGACATGGCCCATTTCAATCAGGTCATGAGTCTTACCAGCCCCGCGTTCCAGATGCTGTCCGGTGAGGATCTGCTGTATCCGGCCCACGCAGCGCTGGGTGCGCAAGGTGCGATTCTGGCCTCGTCACCGCTGTTGCCCCATTACTGGCTGCGACTGTACGAAACCATCAAAGCGGGGCATCTGGATGAAGCGATTGCAGCCCAGAGACGCCTGCTGCCGCTGCTCAATGCGCTGTTCTGCGAGGCCAATCCCGGCCCCTTGAAAGCGGCAATGAAGATGATCGGCCAAAGTTGCGGTGACGTTTTGTCTCCGCTGCAAGCGCCCAGCATCGCCACTGTCGAACGCCTGCGCAATGCCATGGCCGATCTTCGCGAAGCAGGGCTGGTTGCCGCATGAGCCAGAACCTCAGGCTTGATGCCGAGGGTGCGCCGGATGATCTGCGCATCCCTCGGGATGAGCTGCATGCCTATGTTCAGCAAATCTTCAGCGATTTGGGTTCTGACGCCCGGGAGGCGAGCCTGATGGCCGATCACCTGGTGCTCGCCAATCTGTACGGGCACGACTCCCACGGGGTCAGCCTGATTCCGCTTTACGTACGCATGGTTCGTGAGGGCAAGGTCAAACCCAATACCCGAGTGAGCACGGTTCTGGACAACGGCAGCCTGCTGACTCTGGATGCCGGGCGCGGCTTCGGCCAGGCAGCTGGTTTCGAGGCCATGACCCAAGCTATCGAACGCGCCAAAGAGACCGGCTCACTGATCCTCGCTTTGCGCAACAGTCACCACCTCTGCCGCATCGGTCATTGGGCCGAGCAGTGTGCCAAGGCGGGGTTGGTATCAGTGCACTTCGTCAATGTGCTGCATGGTGCGCCAGTAGTCGCCCCCTACGCTGGGGCCGACGCCCGTCTGCATACCAACCCCTTTTCCGTGGGGATTCCGCGTGCAGGCAAGGCTCCGCTGATTCTGGACTTCGCCACCAGCCGCGCCGCTCAGGGCAAGATGCGTATCGCCATGAACAGGGGTATCGAAGTTCCACCCGGCTACCTGATTGATGAGCATGGCCAACCCACGCTCGACCCCGGCGTGGTGTATCGCTCGCCGATCGGCGCATTGCTGCCCTTTGGTGATCACAAGGGCGCCGGGTTGGCCTTTGTCTGCGACGTATTGGCCGGGGCACTGAGCGGCGCGGGCACCCTTCACGAGGGCACCCTGGAGGATGGCGTCTATATCAACAATATGATGTCGATCCTGATCGACCCGGCCCGACTCGGCGGCAGCGATGACTGGCTCGCCGAACTCGAGGCCGGCGCAGCCTATGTGCAAGCTTCCCCGCCCCGCGAGGCAATGGGTGAAGTCTTGTTGCCCGGTGAAGTCGAACAACGCATTGCGCAGATCCGTCTGGAAACCGGCATCCCGATTGACCCGACCACGTGGCGATTGATCAAAGAGGCCGCAGAGCACGACCCCCACCTCAAGGTCGAGTCACCCTAAGACTGGGCCTGACGGTTATTGATGAGCTTTGGTGGGGGGTCAAGCTGGAGGGGAATTGAAGCCTGATGCCTGGGCCACAAATCTGTAGGAGCTGCCGAAGGCTGCGAATGGCGGCGTATCAGTTGCAACGAATTCGCAGCCTCCGGCAGCTCCTACAAGAACGTGTTGACTCACCCCAACAACCCCAACTCCTGCGCCCGGGCCACGGCCTGGGTGCGGCGCTCGACGCCCAGTTTGCTGTTGATGTGGCTGGCATGGGTTTTAACGGTGTGAAGGGAGATAAATAGCTGATCGCTGATTTCCTGGTTCGAACAGCCCTGAGCAATCAGCTGCAGGACACCCAGCTCTCTGACGCTGAGGGTATCGACGGTATGTGTGGTTTCGCAGGTATCCCGTTGCGCGCAAACCTCGACCGGGAGTTTTTCCAGCAACAGATCGCGAACGCCACAGGGCCCGGCTTGGAGCAGCTGTTTGCGCAGCCACTCAGGGTGATGTTCGATCAGCTCGTTGAACGGCAACAATGCCCCGCCACTCGCTGCGTGCAAACAGCGTTGCAGCAAAGCAGCCCCCTGCCCCTCGTCCGCCGTACCCAGCACCAGGCGGATCCGCTGGATCAACGTCACCATGAGCAATAGTTGCGCGTCGATCTTGTGCGCGTAGTTTTCCAGGGTTGCGAGGCGTCTCGCACAATCGCCGCTGCGCCCCTGGATGCGTTCAAGCGCAGCGCAGTGCAGCTCGACATGTTGAGGCAACTGCGGATCGCACTCGGGAGAGGACGCCGGCTGATCACTGTTGTAGGTCTGGGTCAGACGCAATAACCAGGCTTCGGCCAAGTCGATGCGTCCCTGACCCAGCCATAGCTCGCATTTAGCCAGAGTGATCATGGCCAGGTAGTAAATGGGCGGTACGTCCCAGATATGCATCAAGCGCTCGGCTTCGGCGAGTTCCGCGAACGCCTCGGCAAAACGCCCTTCGCGCCCTTCCAGCCCGGCGATGGCACAGTGCGCGATCAGTACGCTGATATCACGACAAGCCCGGGCCTCGCCCAGGCCTGCCAGTAATTGCGCGCGACCGTCCTGGCCACGTAGTGTCAGCAAATAACCTTCATACAAGGTCAGGCGGGCGCGCACGGCGTAGAGCCGCTGAGCAGACAACCCCTTGAGGCGTTGCAGCCCGTGACGCACTTCGTCCAGCGCACGCAACACCTCGCCCCGAGCGTGCAAAACCCTGGCGCGATCGTAATGGGCGAGCGCTTCGAACAGCGGATTGGCAACTCGCTGCGCCAACTCCAGGGCATCGCGATTCAACGCCCTTGCGCGCGTCATATCGCCCTCGGTAATAGCCAGACCGGCCAGCGTCGACAGGCACAACAAACGTTGGCCGTAGCGTTTGCGGGGCAGGCTGAGCAAAGCTTCGCTGCAGTAACGCAGGGTCTTGTCGCTGTCGCCTCGCCCGCGAGCAATGATGCCGCTGAGCGCCAGCCATTGGGCCAGCATGGATTGCTGCGCGGTGGCTGAAGGGGCAGGTAAAAAACGACTCAGATGGCTGGCCAGTTCTTCAGCGGCGTCCAGCTGACAGGCCAGCCCCAGCGCCCATGCGTAGAGCACGATCAAGCGCGGCGTACTGATCAGCAGGCTATCGGGCAAATCCATTTTCCAGCGCAGCAGCATGCCGACATTCTGTTCGGCCAACAGCTGCTCTTCGGAAAGGTTCTGCACCAGATTGGCCGCCACATCCAGGTGCCCGGCGCGCAAAGCCTGCTCGACCGCCTCGTCCAGCAAACCCTGCTCACTGAACCAACGGCAGGCATTGAGGTGCAGGCGATTTTGCCGGGGCCCGGCCTGAGTCCGTGCGCGCAGCAGGTCGGAAAACAAATGGTGATAGCGGTACCAGCGACCATGCTCGTCCAGCGGTACCAGAAACACTTGGTGCGCTTGCAGGTAACGGAGCATGTCAGGACTGTCGTGGCTGTCCCTTACGGCGTCGCACAACTGGCTGCAGAAACGCTCAAGACAGGCAGTGTCATAAAGGAAGGCTTGCACTTCGGCAGGCAGGCACTCGATGACTTCTTCGAGCAAATAGTCGCGAATCAGCCCTTCACCGCCATGCAGCGCCTGGGGCAGCTCGCTGTCGGCACCCGCTTCGGACGCGGCCAGCAGCCAGAATCGCAGCCCCGCGACCCAGCCTTCGCTACGCTCGATCAGGCTGTGCAACGCATCTGCGTCCAGCGCGCGGCTGTGCTGGCCGAGCAGGGCCACAGATTCGGGGTGAGTCAGGCGCAGATCCTGCTCGTTGAGCTCCAGCAATTGCTGGCAAAGGCGCAGCCTTGCCAAGTGCCAGTCCGGACGTTGCCGGCTGGTGACCATGATGACCAGCCCGGCCGGGAGATGATTGAGGAAAAATTGCAGACAACGATCCAGCACCGACCCCTGAGCCAGATGGTAGTCATCAAGCACCAGTAACAAGGGCTTGCTGAGCATCAGGTGCATGGCCAGCTCATCCAGCAAGCCATCGAGCCACTCTTCAAAAGCAAAGGGCTGGTGGCGCTGGCGCATTTTCAACAGCCCTGACGCCTGCGCGCCCAGCTGTGGGAAAAATTGCTGCAAGGCCGTCAGCAAGCGCTCAAGAAAACGCCCAGGATCGCTGTCACGTTCGCTGAGCCCCAGCCATACGCTTTGCCATTGCGGCGGTAAATTCTGGCAGAACTCCACCGCCAGGGAGCTTTTACCAAACCCCGCAGGCGCGCTGACCAATAACAGGCGCCCGGACAAACCCGCAGTCAATCGCTCGCACAAACGGCTACGGGCAACGTAGCCGTCGGGCAATGGTGGGCGAAAAAATCGCCCTTCCAGCGCGGGAAGGGCGCTGTTTGCGAATCCTTGCAAACGGGACAGGTCTGTCATGGCCGGCTCTGTTATTGAAGTCTTATCGGCTTGGCGGATGCACCCGAGACTAGACGCTAACTGAGCCCTTTTGAAGGTGGGTACGGAAAAGACTGTAACAATTTACCTACAATCATCGAACCGAATACACGGCCATAAAAAAGCCCCTGTGAAGGGGCTTTGGGGTGTGGCCTGCAGGGGCTGACTTATAGGAGCTGCCGCGGGCTGCGAAGGCGGTGTGTCAGCAATATTGCTTTCGCAGCCTTCGGCAGCTCCGACAGTGCCATCGCACTTATATTAACGAACCCCCTCCTGGCGCAGTGCGTTCGGGGTGAATTCGCTGGTCGTTGCAGTAAAGCCGAAGTCGTAAGCGCTTTTCTCTTCGTTCTTCATGCCCAGTGCCAGATAGCGGCCCGACTGCAGGTCGTACAGGGTTTCCAGGGCGTACCACGGAACCTGTTTGTCGTAGTAGTTCTCGGCATGTGCCTCGGCGACCCGCCACAGTTGGCCGCGACCGTCATAGTGGTCGATCACCGCAGCCTGCCAGGTGTCTTCGTCGATGAAAAAATCACGCTTGGCATAGATGTGACGCTGGCCTTCCTTCAGCGTGGCAGTCACGTGCCAGACGCGACGCAGCTCGTAACGGGCCAGATCCTGGTTGATGTGGCCGGCCTTGATGATGTCGGCGTATTTCAACTTGGGATCGTCCAGCTTGTGGCTGTTGGATGCGATGTACAGCTCCTGCTTGCCGATCAGCTTCCAGTCATAACGATCCGGTGCGCCGTTGTACATGTCGAGATTGTCGGAGGTACGCAGACCGTCGGCCGCCGTACCTGGCCCATCGTAGGACACTTGCGGAGCACGACGGACCCGGCGTTGGCCAGCGTTGTAAACCCAGGCAGAACGCGGCTCCTTCACCTGATCGAGGGTCTCGTGAACCAGCAATACGCCGCCGGCCAGACGCGCCGGAGCCGTCACTTCCTGCTTGAAGTAGAACAGCACGTTGCCAGGATTTTTCGGGTCGAAATCCTTCATCTTGTCGCGAAACACAAACTGATCGCGGAAATACACCAGGCTGTACGAGCCATTTGGCTGCGGGGTCGCCTGGGTCACCAGCCGGGTCACGCTGCCCCCGCGATAGCGGGTGATGTGGTTCCAGATCACTTCATTGCCGTTCTGGGGGATCGGGAACGGGACGGCAGTTTCGAAGTTTTCCAGCCCGTTACCGCCGCCCACCAGCTTGGTGTTGGTGGCGTTTTTCTTGATCGCGGCATACACATCATCGGGCACAGTAGCGCCACGGTGGGATGGGTAGACCGGCATCTTGAAGCTTTCCGGGTAGCGTTTGAACATCGCGTATTGGCCCGGGGCCAGATTGGCCTTGTACTGCTCGACGTTGGCCGCCGTGATGGTAAACAGCGGTTTCTCATTGGCATACGGGTTGGCGAGGAAGCCTTTACTGTCCACCGCCCCCGCATTTTTCGGCATCGGACTCCAGGCGGGGATGGTATTGGCGGCATTACCGCCTTTTTCCGCGCCCATGGGGGTCAACGTGGTGCCCAGCTTCGCCGCTTCCGATTCAGACACTGCGGCCATGACGCCGGTCGCCAACAACGACAGGCTCAACACACCGACCTGCAACAGACCTTTTGTTATTTTCATTTTCATAGTCGTCCTGGAAAACCGTGTTCTTAGAAGTTCATGCCAAAGCTGAGGGCCACAAAGTCGCGATCATCGACCGTGGTGTACTTGCCATCGAAGAAGTTGGTGTACGAAAGGCTCGCTGTGTAAGTGTTCTGATACTCGGCATCCAGACCCAGGCTGACCGCCTTGCGACCTTCCTCGAAGTTGCCGCCAGGCCCTGGCGAGTAACCTTCGACGTCGTGGGACCAGGCCACGCTCGGGCGCAGGTTGACCCCGGCGAAGACGCTGTTGTAATCCCAGATTGCCCGGGCGCGGTAGCCCCAGGAGTTGGCGGTGGTGAAGCCGTCATCTTCGCAATAACGGGTCAGGTTGTTCTGCGCAGCGCCGGTCAGAGTGCCCGCATTGAGCGTCGCACACTGCCCGCCCGGCAACGGACCAGGGCCGTAGCTCGGATCACGGCCATAACGAATTTTCGACGTGCTTTCCAGACCACCCACGTGAGTCCAGCCCACTTCACCGACCACGGTCAGACGCTCGGCGCCCATGACCTGATCGAAGAACTGGGTGAAGCTGGTTTGCATCTGGGTGATTTCTTTACGGCGATAGCCCGGCTGATCGGTATTGGGCTGGCCTTGCAGCAGCGACACATTGGGGTTCAACGGGGTAATACCGGAATACAGGATGTCTGTGGTGTTCAGTTGCACCGGCGCATTCGGCCGGTAGCTGATCTCGCCACTCCATGCAGTGCCGGTGGGCAAGGTGGTGGAGAAGCTCAGTCCATACAGATGAATGTCTTCCGGATACTCGACGTAGTAGCTGGAGTTACCCGCCACCACCACGGGTAGCAAGGTTGGCGCCAGCGCTGTAGCGGTCGCCACCGGAATACCCGCACGCGCCAGGGAGCCCACCAGACCTGCTGCGCTGTACGCGCTGGCCGGGCCGCCACGACCACTGAAAATCGGCGCGCGGCTGTGGTAGTTCATGAAGTACGCACCGAACTCGGTGTCCAGCGGTTCAAAGTTGTAGTGCATCGCCAGGCCGAACTGGCCGCCGTCACGTGCATCCCGGTCCGGCCCACGACGTACGATGGCGCCCTCGTCGGGGCTGCCGAAGCGAACGCCTTGTTGGGTCAACGAGTTAAGGATCGCAGTACGCGCACCGGCCGGCAGGCCCGCAGCGGTCAGCGAACTGTTCAGGCCGTTACGAGTGCGCAGTACCGCCAGGTTGTTATCGCAGCCGTCAGAGATCACATCCGGTTGCGAGAAGAACGTGCCGCAGTTGTCGGTGACGGTCTGATCCCATTCCAGCTGATAAAACCCTTCAGCGGAGAGGTTTTCGGTGAGGCTTTGCGACAGGTAGAACATGTTGACCGGAATCAGGCCTTCCTTGATTTCCGCGCCAGGGCGGCGGAACGCCGAAACGTCCACCGGGTTGATGCTGTTGATGCCGTTCTGGATGAAAGTACTCTCACCCCAGCTGACGACCTGTTTACCCAGACGTACCGAGCCAGGTTCATCGCCGATGCTGTAGTTGTGGTACACGAAGGCGTCGAGAATCTGCCCACCGGAAGACTTGGCGCCTTCCTTGCGATTGGAGTCGCTGATGTCCTTGAATTCACGACCTTCGTCCTTGAGTTCAAAGTCATACCAGTACTTGCCCCGCACGAACACGCCGGTGTCGCCGTACTTCAATTCAAGGTCGTGAATGCCCTTGAAGATCTTCGAAAACGTCTCACCGCGTTTGAAGTTCAAGTGGCCGTCATCAGACGTTTGCGACAGGCCATGCCCGCCATTGTTGGACCCGATCAGGTTCTTGTTGGCCTTTTCGGTCGACCAACTGGCGCCAACGGAGAGCGACGAGTCGAACTTGCCTTCGATTTCGCCAATATTGAAACTGACGCCGAATGCCGGACCGGCGAGCGTAGAAGCGAGACTGACAGCCAAGGGCAGTTTCGCCCGGCGCCAGAACTGGTTTGCTGTTGTCATCGACGCTACTCCATGTGTTTTTTATTGTTTTGGCAGTGGTATGGGTTAAAAACGCTGCGAGTTTTATCTCGAAAACCGCTGGACGCTCATCGGGTAACCCAGAAGGTTACAACACGAAAGCACATCCCTATTCGTTTTTACCCAGCCCATGCCGACTATATCCAGCCGGATGCACTGCATGATCCCTCTAAAGTGTGATTTGTTGCGGGAAACGGTCTGGGACGGGGTTTTGCGGATGGCACGTAGATCCGTTGGAGCGAGGCTTGCCCGCGAAGAACGATAACGCGGTGTATCTGGTACATCGCGTTAAACCATTCGCGGGCAAGCCTCGCTCCAACAAGGGATTGTGTCTGGCTTAAAGGGTCGAAAGAAAAGCGCTATTGGTGCTCTGCCATTCCACGATATCCAGCCGCATGCGTTTCTTGTCGAGCTTGCCGACACTGGTCTTGGGAATTTCAGTAACAAGGGCGATCTGATGGGGGATTGCCCACTTGTTGATATGGCCCAACTCAACAAATGGCTTGAGGTGCTCTTTCAATCCTTTGGCATCGACGCTGTGGCCTTCGCGTAACACCAGCAGCGCAAATGGCCGTTCGCCCCATTGCGGGTCGGCGATGCCCACCACCGCCACTTCACGGATGCCCGGATGACGACTGCAAAGGTCTTCCAGAGCCAGAGACGAAATCCATTCGCCACCGGTCTTGATCACGTCCTTGATACGGTCGCGAATATCAATCACGCCCATGCTGTCCAGCGTCGCCACATCCCCGGTGTGCAGCCAGCCGCCCGCCCAGAGCTCGGCACCCTTCTGTGGCTCGCGGTAATAACCTTCGGTCAGCCAGGGGGCGCGCAACACCAGTTCGCCCATGGTTTCGCCGTCGGCAGGAAGAAAATTGCCGTCTTCGTCAACAATCGCCGCATCCACCAGAATCCCTGGCACGCCCGCTTTGATGCGATAAGTAACGCGCTCGTCTTCAGTGCCGGCGCGCAGTTGATCGTTGATGTGCGCTACGGAAATCAGCGGGCCGGTCTCGGACATGCCATAAGCGCCGGTCAAGGCAATGCCTCGGGCTTTGGCCGCTTCGTACAGGCTGCGAGTCAGGGAGCTGCCGCCGATGATGATCTTCCAGCCGCTGAAGTCGACGTCTTGAGCGCTTTTGCAATTGAGCACCATCTGCATGATGGTCGGCACGCAATGGGAAAAGGTCACCTTCTCATTGCGCCACAGCGCCACCAGCATTTCCGGATCATATCGGCCTGGATAGACCTGCTTGATCCCCAGCATGGTCGCGGCGTAAGGCATGCCCCAGGCATGGACGTGAAACATCGGCGTGATGGGCATGTACACATCATCGGTGCCCAGCAAACGTTCAGCGCTGCCAACAATGGTCGCCACGCCCATGGTGTGCAGCACCAACTGCCGATGGCTGAAATACACGCCCTTGGGGTTACCTGTGGTGCCAGTGGTATAGAAGGTGGTGGCGACTGAGTTCTCGTCGAACTCTTCGAACTCATACTCGCTGCTCGCCTGGGCCAGCAAGGATTCGTACTCGCCCACCAGATTTGGCAGATCAGCAGTTTTCTCCGGCAAATCCGTTAGCAGCAAGGTTTTTTCAACGGTGGTGAGATGCCCGGCAATGGCCTGGTACAAGCCGACGAACTCACTGTTGACCAGCACGAACTTATCTTCGGCGTGGTTCATGGTGTAAACAATCTGCTCCGGGGACAGCCGGATATTGACGGTGTGGATCACCGCGCCAATCATCGGCACGGCGAACATGCATTCCAGATAGCGATGGCTGTCCCAATCCATCACCGCCACGGTATCCCCGGCCTTGACCCCGGCTTCGGTCAGCACATTGGCCAGTCGGGACACGCGTTCGACCAGCTCTGGATAGGTGTAGCGCATGATGTCGCGGTAGACGATTTCCCGGGTTTTTTCGTAGCGGCTGCCGGACATCAATAGCCGCTTGATCAAAAGTGGATACTGATAGGCACCATCGGCTGGCGGAATAACGCGGGTCTGCAACATAGGAGTTCCTTTTCAAAGTACACAGGCGTGGCTTGAAATATGGACTCTAGAGCGGCACCTCGCCAGCCAGATCAGCCGAAAGGATGATTTCCGAACGGAGATCTGTTGGAGCGAGGCTTGCCCGCGAACAGGTCGACGCGATGGGTCAGATACACCGCGTCACCGTTCTTCGCGGGCAAGCCTCGCTCCAACAGAGCTTCAATGAACTTCAGTAAACGCCAGCTTCAATCCCAACGCCACCAGCACTCCGCCCATGGCCCGGTCAAACCAGTGGCCCATGCGCGCGAAACCTGCACGCACGCGCTCCTGGCTGAACAAACGCGCGACCAGGCAAAACCAGATGCCGGTCGCCACGGCCAGGTAAACGCCGTAACCGGCTTGCACCCACAGCGGGGTGTGAGGGTTGATGACCACAGTGAACAGCGACAGAAAGAACAACGTCGCCTTCGGGTTCAGGCCATTGGTGATAAAGCCGCTGGTAAACGCGCCACGAGCGGTCCGCTCGCCCGCCGCAACATTGACCGGAGCATCGCTGGCACTGGCCGGCTTGGCGCGCAGGGCTTTGAAACCGATATACAGCAGATAAGCCGCCGCAGCCCATTTGAGCGCGTTGAACAGCACGATGGATTGAGAAACGATCAGGCCAATCCCCAGCAGCGAATAACCCACATGCAGGAAAATCGCCGTCCCCACGCCCATGGCGGTATAAGTGCCCGCCCTGCGCCCGTGGGCCACGCTTTCGCGCACCACCACCGCGAAATCAGGACCTGGGCTGGCAACTGCAAGCAGATGGATCAAGGCGACGGTCAGAAACTCTGCCCAGTACATGACGGCTCTCCAAAAACGTAAGCAAGCGTTTCGCTCTGTTAGGCTGACCACCTTAAGCCTTCAAAACCTCCAAGAACAGGTACAGCTGATGAGCAATCACGGTAAGGCAGTTTTCCTCGATCACACTTCTCTGGATCTGGGTGATCTGGACTTGAGCACACTGCGTGAGTGCTTCAGCGAGCTCACCCTGCACGCCAGCACCCCTGCGGAGCAGGTGATCGAACACTTGCAAGGTGCCCAAGTGGCCATCAGCAACAAGGTCATGATCGATGCCGCTACGTTTGCCGCTTGTCCCGAGCTTAAGCTGGTGTTGGTGACGGCAACCGGCACCAACAACGTTGACCTGGTTGCGGCCCGCGAGCACGGCGTCACGGTCAGCAATTGCCAGGGTTACGGCACACCGTCCGTTGCCCAACACACCTTGATGCTGTTGCTGGCGCTGGCCACACGCCTGCCGGATTATCAAAATGCCGTGCAGCAAGGGCAGTGGCAGAAGTCGAAACAGTTCTGCCTGTTGGACTTCCCGATTGTCGAACTGGAAGGTAAAACCCTCGGCCTGCTGGGTCATGGAGAGTTGGGCGGCGCGGTAGCGAAGCTGGCCGAAGCCTTTGGCATGCGCGTGTTGTTGGGGCAGATTCCGGGGCGCCCTGCCCGCCCTGATCGCTTGCCATTGGAAGAGCTGCTGCCGCAGATCGACGCCCTGACCTTGCATTGCCCCTTGAACGACGACACCCGGGACATGATCGGCGCCCACGAACTGAGCCTGCTCAGGCCCCACGCTTATGTGATCAACACCGCCCGTGGCGGGCTGATCAACGAACAAGCGCTGGCCGATGCCCTGCGTAACGGCCACTTGGGCGGCGCGGCCACCGATGTACTGACGGTCGAACCACCCCGCGATGGCAATCCGCTGTTGGCTGGCGACATCCCGCGCCTGATCATCACCCCCCACAGCGCCTGGGGCGCACGAGAAGCCCGGCAACGGATTGTTAGCCAGGTCACGGAAAATGCTTTGGGGTTCTTTGCGGGCAGGCCGGTTCGGGTGGTGGGTTAGTCCCAGGATCCCTGTTGGAGCGAGGCTTGCCCGCGAAGAACGATTACTCGGCCTGCCTGATTAATCGCGGCGCCTGATTCGCGGGCAAGCCTCGCTCCAACAGTTCGCCGCCGTTGCTGCCGCCAAACTGTTAGACTCCGCGCTTTTTCGAGGAGCCCGCAATGGACCCGCGCAGTGAAGTGTTACTCCGTCAGGCCGAATTGTTTCAGGGCTCGCTGCTGTTGGCCGGCCTGCCTGCCGACGATCTGCTGGGTCGTTTGCCGCAAGCCCACGGCTGGTGCTGGCATGCAGGTGATCAGGCGGCACTGGATGCGCGCTTTGAAGGCCGCAGCCATTTCGGCGTAGACGTCCCCGAGCAGCCTTTTGAGGCGGCGGTTGTCTTTCTGCCCAAGGCTCGCGAACTCACCAACTACCTACTGAATGCGCTGGCCTCGCGCCTGGCTGGACGCGAGTTATTTCTGGTGGGCGAAAAACGCAGTGGTATCGAAGCCGCCGCCAAACAGCTAAGCCCATTCGGCCGCGCCCGCAAGCTGGACAGCGCTCGGCACTGCCAGCTTTGGCAGGTCACCGTAGAAGACGCACCGCAAGCGGTTTCCCTTGAAAGCCTCGCTCAGCACTACGAAGTGGAAATGGAAGACGGCCCACTCAAGGTCGTCAGCCTGCCAGGTGTATTCAGCCAGGGTCGTCTGGACCGTGGCTCGGCGCTGCTGCTGGAAAACATCGACAAGCTGCCCAGCGGCAATCTGCTGGATTTCGGTTGCGGTGCCGGGGTGCTCGGGGCTGCGGTAAAACGTCGCTATCCGCATAACAACGTGATCATGCTTGACGTGGATGCTTTCGCCACCGCCAGCACGCGCCTGACCCTTGCCGCCAATGGCCTGGAAGCCGAAGTACTGACCGGCGATGGAATCGACGCTGCGCCCATGGGCTTGAGTACGATTCTGAGCAATCCACCGTTTCATGTGGGGGTTCATACCGACTACCAGGCAACAGAAAACTTGCTGAGAAAAGCCCGTCAACATCTGAAATCAGGCGGCGAACTGCGCCTTGTAGCCAATGCTTTCCTGAAATATCAGCCGATCATCGAAGAGCATTTCGGCGTCTGCGCCATCAAGGCACAAGGCAATGGCTTCCGCATCTATCGGGCCAAACGGGCGTGAAATAAGCGCTTGCCGAAAGCGCCACGCGTAGGCAGAATCCGCACCGTCCTAGGGGAGTAGTCTCCCACGAGCGCCATGCTCGTCCGGTACGCATCAACATACTTGGTCCTCAGACCATGGTGCGTACGACCCCGAATCCGCTCAGACGGATCGGTGGTTTGACAAGACCTATGACACGAACACCTTACCCGGGGCGGGGAGGCTGTACGTGTCATAGCCGTGTCGACCCGCCCCTTAGGAAAACCTGATGCTGGAATCCCTGTTGGTCCCCACCGCTGTCGTTGCGCTTGCCGAAATCGGTGACAAGACCCAACTCCTTGCCCTCATTCTGGCCGCTCGCTTTCGCAAGCCCTGGCCGATCATTGCCGGCATTGTCGCCGCGACTCTGGCCAACCATGCCGCCGCCGGTGCTGTGGGTGCCTGGTTCGGCAGCTTCTTTTCCAATGCCACGCTGCACTGGATCCTCGCCGCAAGCTTTGCCGCCACTGCGCTCTGGACTCTGGTGCCGGACAAACTGGACGATGACGAAGCCAGTACGGGGCGCAAGTTCGGGCCATTCCTGACCACGTTGATTGCCTTCTTTATCGCGGAGATTGGCGACAAGACACAGATCGCCACGGTGATGCTGGCGGCGCAATATTCGTATTTGTGGCTGGTAATTCTGGGCACCACACTGGGCATGTTGATAGCCAACGTTCCAGTGGTACTGGCGGGTAATTTCGCCGCGGAGAAACTACCCCTGACCCTGATCCGCCGCCTGGCTGCGAGCGCGTTCTTCGTGCTGGCGCTGGTAGCGGTATACAAGGCGATGCAGGTGAGTGGCTGGGTGTAGCAGGCTCGGCAGATACATGACCCGTGGGAGCGAGCTTGCTCGCGAAGACTTCAGTAAACTCGACACATTGCTCGGGACTGAAACACCGCCTTCGCGAGCAAGCTCGCTCCCACAGTAATCTCGATCAACTCAGGATCAAGATTTTTTCGCCGCCTCATACAACGGCATCACCTTGGGGATTGCCGCTTGCAAGGAGGCGATACGGTTCTGTGAAGCCGGGTGAGTGCTCATGAATTCCGGTTGTGAACCGCCGGAATTCTGGGTCATTTTCTGCCAAAGGGTAATCGCCGCATTGGGGTTGTAGCCCGCCCGCGCCGCCAGTTCCAGCCCCAACAGGTCAGCTTCGTTTTCGTTGCTGCGGCTGTTTGGCAGGGTCAGGCTGTAATTGACCACTGTATCGGCCAGCGCCAGGCTGTCCTGCCCCAACCCCAGAATTGCCCCTGCTCCTTGCTTGGCCATGGCGACGCCATAAGCCTTGGACATCGCTTCACGACCGTGCTCACGCAGGGCGTGGGCAATTTCGTGGCCCATCACCGCAGCGATTTCATCGTCTGTCAGCTTCAAGGTATCGATCAGGCCGGTATAAAAGATGATCTTGCCGCCGGGCCCGCAATTGGCGTTCAACTCGTCGCTTTTGATCAGATTGACTTCCCACTGCCACTGCGCCGAATCAGGCCGCAACTTGGGCGCCTGACCGATCAAGCGGTCGGCGATGGTGTGCACGCGCTTGGCGTAAGCACTGGTTGTATCCAGCACGCCTTTGCTGGACGCCTCGCCCACGGTTTCTTTGTAGGAGGTGGCATACATCTGATTGACCTCATCGGTCGACAGCATGCTGAACATGTATTGCTTGCGCTCCACACCAACCGAATCACCACTGGTGGTATTCACGGACTGACAGCCGCCGAGCAGCAATGCAGCGCTCAAAGTACATAGAGCAAACGTCTGACGCATGGTGGATCTCCCTTTGAACATGGCGATCATCCTAGGCGGTGAAAGCATGGTGCGCCAGATACTGGCTGATTGCCCAGTTTGTCAGCTTATTCACTGATTGGTTCAAATCTCGACACATATCCAGATGCGACCTTTCGTCACCATTCACGCCCATTGGAATGGAACGGGTCACAGTTCCGAAATGCTCAGCCGATAGCTTGCTATAGCCGCATTTCCCTCCGGAGCTCCTATGAAGTTCAAGTCGATCCAGTTCTCAATTGCCGCTTTGGCGGGCGCAATCGTGCTCTCGGTAGTGGCCGCACTGGTGCTGTACTCGCTGTTTGCCAGCGAACGTACCCAGGATCTGGTGGATCAGCGCACCCGGGCACAATTCGAGCAAGCCATGGAGCAGCGCCTCAGTGCGCTGGCCCAGACCCAGGCGAGCGAGATCAAACGCGAACTGGAAACGCCGTTGCAGATTGCCGCAGGTCTGGCCAACACCAATGCCCTGCTCGGCCTCAACAACGCTCAGGGTCAGGCGCAATTGCAGATCAGCCGCGAGCAGATGCTCAACCTGTTGCGCAATACCGTAGAGCAAAACACCAAAGTGCTAGGCGCGTACATTGGCTGGGAACCTGACGCGCTGGATCACAACGATGCTGCATACACCGGCGCCACCGACAGGGGCGTTGACCCCAAGAACGGCCGCTTCATGCCCTGGTGGTACCGCAACACCGATGGCAGTCTTGCCATGGAAAAACTGGCCAGCCTGGAAGATCAGACGCTGCTTTCCACCGGCGTGCGCTCCAGCGAATATTATTTTTGCTCCAAAGAAACCCGAAAACCCTGCGTCATCGACCCCGCGCCCTACCCGCTCGGCGGCAAAGTGGTGATGCTGTCGTCATTCATCACGCCGATCATGGTCAATGGCGCGTTTCAGGGCATCGTAGGCGCCGATCTCTCGGTCAACTTTATTCAGGACATGCTTACCGCAGCTGACAAGAAACTGTACGACGGCGCAGGCGAGATGGCGCTGATCGCCACCAACGGCGGCCTGGTCGCCTATACCAAAGACCCTTCCAAGCTCGGCCAGAAAGCCACCACCATCCTTGATGCAAACGAAGTCGCCAATCTGGCCAAAATCAGCCTCGGTGAAGTGCGTTATGACGTTGACCAGGAACACGGCCATATCGAGGTGTACATGCCATTTGGCATCGGTGCCACCGACGCCCGCTGGACCTTGATGATTCAACTGCCCCTGACCGCCGTCATGGCGGACCTGAACCAGTTGCAAAGCGATCTGGCGGTACAGCGTAAATCCGACATTGTTGGCATGACCGTGGTCGGGTTGATCATCGCCGCGCTGGGTCTGCTGGTGATCTGGCTGGTGGCTCGCGGGATTGCCAGCCCACTGAAACAGATGGTGCTGATGCTTGATGACATCGCTCAGGGTGAAGGTGACCTGACCAAACGTCTGACCAGCGACCGTGCCGATGAAGTCGGGCAGATCGCGGTGCGCTTCAATACCTTCCTGAGCAAGCTGCAAGCCATGATCAGCCAGGTGGTGACGTCGGTGCAGAAGGTCAGCGACTCATCGGAGCACACGGCCGACATCGCCATCCGCACCAATCAGGGCGTGCACAGGCAGATGTCGGAGATCGAACTGGTCGCCACCGCCGTGCATGAAATGACTGCCACCGCCCAAGACGTGGCACGCAATGCCACCCAGGCAGCACAAGCAGCCAATCATGCCGATGACGCGGCCAATCAGGGCTTGCAGATCGTGCAGAACACATCGAACTCCATCAGCGCACTGGCCTCGGAAATCGGTCGGGCGGTGGGCGTGGTACAGACCCTGGCCGCCGACAGCGAGAACATCAACGCCATCCTGACCACCATCCGTGGCATCGCCGAACAAACGAATCTGCTGGCGCTGAACGCCGCCATCGAAGCCGCACGAGCCGGTGAGCAGGGCCGTGGCTTTGCGGTAGTGGCTGATGAAGTACGCAACCTGGCGCAGAAGACCCAACAGGCTACCCAGGAAATCCAGAGCATGATCCAGCAGCTGCAAAGCGGCACACGCCAGGTGGTGCAGGTCATGGAGGACAGCCAGAGCAAAACCCAGGAGAGCGTCGGGCATGCCGCCGAAGCAGCTCAGGCCCTCGAAACCATCACCAAGGCCGTGTCGGTGATCAACGATATGAACACCCAGATCGCCAGCGCCGCCGAGGAGCAAAGCTCGGTGGCCGAAGACATCAACCGCAACGTGACCAACATTGGTCAGGTCGCCAATGAAGTCGCCGGCGGCGCCACCGAATCCAGCCAGGCCAGCGCTGAGCTGACCAAACTGGCCGAACAGCAGCGACGGTTGATCAATCAGTTCAGGGTGTAGAGCAGATCAACTCCTCTGTAGGAGCGCACGAGCATCGCGAGGCCGCGATGGCGGCGTGTCAGGCAGACCGCTATCGCTGCCTCGCGCTGCTCGTGAGCTCTTATCAAACATTAAATAACTATCTGAATTGAAATGATCTTCTGTGGGAGGACCGGGGTGGCGCTCCACCTTGCTCGCGAAGAGGCCGGGACATCGGCATATATTTCTGAACGCAGGAACATTGCCTTCGCGAGCAAGCTCGCTCCCACAGGTCCTGTGTTTGCTCCGCGACAGCGCGTCGTCTGGACGGGGGATCATCTACAGAAAAGCATTCCAATTCAGACAGGATTTCGGGGGCTTTTACAACGGCGTCAAACACTCCGGCGCGTTGAGCTTTGGATCGTTGATCAGATTGGCCAGCGGCCGTTCGCGCAGGGCGGTTTGCGGGCTGGCGAGCAAGGCTTGCAGGGTCGGCAGCGGGGTGTCGGCGCTGAGCCAATCTTTCTGCCCTTGGGCATCGAGGATCAGCGGACGGCGCTGGCTGGCGGCGAGTTGGGTGACCACGGCCACACTCAGATACGTATGCTCCTGCACCGGATAGGCTTCCCAGATCGCGGCAAAAAACAGCGCCGATCCCTCACCCGGCGTTAGCCAGAACGGACGTTTGCGGGTGGTGCCGCGCCATTCGTAAAAACCGTTGGCGGGCAACAGGCAGCGCCGCAATCGGAACGCCTCACGAAACATCGGCTGCTCGACAATGGTTTCAGCCCGGGCATGGGCCGGCGTGCGGGACAAGTCAGTCAGCCACGGCGGCGTCAGCCCCCAGCGCGCCCTGGCCAGTTCAAGATCACCGTCAGCGGCGGCACTGGCGCGCAACATCAGCACTGAATCAGCAGGAGAGATATTCCATTGCGCCTGCTGGTCTGCCGGAAAACCGGGCAAGGCCGCAAAAGCGGGCGTCCAACGGAACAGCGCATAACGTCCACACATGGGGCAACAAGACTCTTTTGGGCGACGCTCAACACACCAGCACGTCGGGAAAATGGTCCGGTTCATTACCGGGCTCTTCATTGGAGAAGTCATTGATGAAGGGCTGCGCCGCATTGTACGCAGTGATCAACGCGCGCGCCCGTTCGACGTCATCGTTGCCCACGCTGATCCCCAGCAGGCCCAACGCCGGCAGCTCGCCAAGGCCGCCCAGCAAATGCCGGCCGGTCACATGGGCGTCAATACCTTCACTGCCCAGCATGCCTTGCAGCAGCTCGGCTTCCATCAGGTTTTCCGGCTCGTAGACTTTCTGCATCATTCGTTCTCGCTGCGCACGGCCAGATTCCAGTCCTCGCCGTCGGTTTGCAGGTCGAACACAATAGGGCGGCAACATACCGGACAATCCTCGATGTACTGCTGGTCACCACCGGACAGGTCCAACACGGCTTCCACGGGCTCGCCGCAGTAAGGGCAGTCGTAATCCTGAATTTCCTGCATCGCGGTCTCCAAGGTCAGTTGTGCGTATAATCGCGCTCTTTGCAGATGGAGTCTGGACGCATTTTTCAGACCATCCCTAATTATTTTTCACCCCCTACAAGAGAGCATGATGGGCGAATTTGATGCCATCCGACCTTACAACGACGCTGAAGTCTCCGCGGTGCTTGCGCGCCTGCTCAGCGACAAAGAGTTTCTCTCGATCCTTACCCGCTTCCGCTTTCCGCGTCTGGCCGGGGCTCTGGGCTGGGCCTTGCAGCCGGTCATCGCGCGTAAGCTGCGTCGCCAGTTTGTGGGCATCAATTCAGTCGCCACACTGCAGGACAAGGTCGAATACTACGTCGATCACACGATCGAGCGCGCCACCGACGGTGTGACCTATACCGGCGTCGAGCAGTTCAAGTCAGGCAGCGCCTATCTGTTTCTGGCCAATCACCGGGACATCGTCATGGACCCGGCCTTCGTCAATTACGCGGTGTACCACGCCGGTTTGCCGACGCCGCGCATTGCCATTGGCGACAATCTGCTGCAAAAACCCTTCGTCAGCGACCTGATGCGCCTGAACAAGAGCTTCATCGTGCACCGCTCCATCATCGGACGGCGGGAAAAGATGGCTGCCTATCAGCTGCTGTCGGCGTACATCAATCATTCGATTCGCAATGACTGCCAGTCGATCTGGATCGCCCAGGCCGAAGGCCGCGCCAAAGACGGCGACGACCGGACTGAGTCGGCGATCCTGAAAATGTTCCACATGAGTCGCAAGGATGAGCCGTTCGCGGAGGTGATTCGCTCGCTGAACCTGACCCCGGTGTCGATCAGCTACGAGTACGACCCGTGCGACCATGCCAAGGCCCGTGAACTCTACATACGCGAAACGACTGGCAGCTACGCCAAGGTGCCGGGTGAGGATGATGTGAGCATCGCCCTGGGAATCACCGGCTACAAAGGCCGGGTGCATGTGAACTTCGCGCCGCCGATCACTGAGCTGTTCGAAGACACCAAAGCGCTGGCCATCGAAATGGATCGGCAAATCCTCGGTGGTTATCGGTTGTTCCCGGTGCATTATCTGGCCTACGCCCAATGGGCTGACGCTGATCCGAGTCTCAATGTGCCGCTGGCCAAGGACATCTTTCCAGCGGCAGAACTGGCCAAAGCTCAGGAGGAATGGCAGCGCCGTCTCGACGAGTGCCCGGTAGAACATCGCCCGTATCTGGTTCTGCAATACGCGACCCCCGTGCGCAATCAGTATCGGGTCAAGGCTGGCATTGCGCTCTAATGTCACGCCGCTGGAAGAAAGGCGCTCAATTTGAGCGCCTTTTTTTTGTCAGACAATTCTGCCTGCCGTCACTTAACCGTAACCTGAACCGGGCACTGTATGGCTCCTTCGAGGCACGACCTCGACCCCTTATGGAGCTTGTCATGCTGCATGCAAAAAACCAGGACCGCCTTTATCTGATTGCGCCCAGCGATGAGCAGGAAGACTTGATCAACGGCCTGGCCTTCAATGTCCAGGACCGCCACTGGCTGGTCTATTGCGCCCTCGGCGGTCACCAGCACCATGACCTGCCAGAGCTGGACCTGCACACCGGATTCAGCTTTCTGGATTTTTATCAGCAGGCGGCTTGATTGAATAACGTGGGGCCGATTGATGACTGTGGGAGCGGTGCTTGCCCGCGATAAGGCTTGACGCGATTAACCTGATATCGGTGTCGCCCTTATCGCGGGCAAGCACCGCTCCCACAGGGTTCCATGGAACAAGTGCCATCGATAGTCCACAAAAAAGCCCGGCCTCTCAAGAGAGCCGGGCTTTTTTACAAACGCTGGATTATTGAGCCAGCGTGCTACCAATGGTCTGATCCTGGAACAGGCGGGTCAGGGCATCGCTCAGCACATCGCTGACCAAGCGGGTGTTGGTGTCCTGGTTAGGCGCCATGCCGAAGCGCTGGTCCAGCGAAGCAGCGTAACGACCGGAGTAGCTGCGACCGTTGTTCTGCACATCGGCACGGAATGTCGAGCTGATAGTCGCTTCAGTCACGTACAGACCTTCCTTCGGCGATTGGTATTTAAGATCCGCCAGAGTAACGGTCAATGTCGGGCCGCTGCCGCTAGAGGCAGGCGTGAAGCCCAGCAGACGAACTGCTGCTTCAGCCTGGGCCTGCAACTTGGGCAACACATCGGCACTGGCAACACTCACTGCGCTGGTTTCCGGGTACATGCCACCACGGGTGCCCAGCGTCGGGCTTGGGCGGCCATCGACCACACGCACGACCACAGGCTGTCCACGTCCAACAGCGGCGAACTGGGCGTTCAGCTTGGGTTGCGGGCTCAGTTGTTGCGGGCTGTGGGCACAGCCGACCAGCGTCAAACTCGTTACAGCAAGCAAACCAAACACAATGCGACGCAGCATGCTCATCTCTCCATGGGCCAGGCACTAAATGTGCCGCAGTATAGCGGCCTGCAGCCGCCGCCAACCAGTTGAAAATCCGACCACTGCGCGGGTGCAATGGTTCAGCAACCCAGCCGTCATGACGATGTCACGTGGGTCTTGCAAGCTTGGCTCACATCAAAAGGAGCCGCCCATGGACTTTCTCTGGTCATTGTTCAACTCGCGCCGTAGCGACCGTCACTTTGCACGCGTGGATGCCAGCGGGATCTGTCACGCCTTCAAGCAATGTCGCCAGCCGCCGCAAGGCCAGGACTGGGTAGAAATCACTGAACAGAAACTTTGCTGGCTGGGAAATCCGCTACCTAACAGCGACCGCGTGATCCCTCGCCCTGAACGCTCTTCGCCACTGCGTTTGTATGCGGCCTGACTGTGTAGTCAATAAATAAAAGTCACTTAATCAGATCAATTCCTGTCGTTTCATCGCTATAATCTCCGCCCGACTATAAGGACGTCTCCTGATCGGGCCTCGCAGCATGGCTAATCCCCGGATTAGCGCCTTCGTAACGCCCACAGAGAGCCGCCCACACAGGTCATTTGCACGCAGATGTGCTCGTTGGTCGGTGCTGAAAGCTCGAAACATTTCGAACCTTTGCTGCCCCCCGACGCCTTAACTGCATGCATTGATCTGCCGGCGCTGCCATCGTGCAGCCCTTTTGAGGTTGAGGTTCACGTTCCCAAAAGGACGTGAAAAAACGGGTTTCACTACTTCACAAGAGTGTGGCGAGCAAATGAACAGTTACGCGTTTGTAAATGCACCATTAGCATCTCACCCAGCCCCATTGCACAGGATCGAGCGCTGCTGCGCAGTCTCCACAACCGGAGTCTGAGGCCTGTCCACTACGGATTTGGTTGCATAACCGGGAGCCTTGACGATAGTCGAATGGCTGACCGGACTGAAAAATGCGTTCATGCTGCCTTGATGAACCTCATTCATGTCCGTTTGGTGGCCTCCGTTGAAATGCGAAGAATTGCGAAGAATCGGACATGCTGATCCTGGCCATGGTCATCGGGGCACAACTTTGAACAAAGCCCCCGCGACCAGGCATCTGCCCTCGGGATCGTATGCCGTCAATTTGGTGCTGCAGATTTTGGAGACGCGTTAATGGCGCATAACGAAGCAGTCGACGTGGTATTGGTCGGGGCCGGCATCATGAGTGCCACCCTTGCCGTACTGCTCAAGGAGCTCGACCCCGGCATCAAGCTGGAAGTCGTTGAGCTGATGGACTCAGGCGCTGCGGAGAGTTCCAACCCGTGGAACAACGCTGGTACCGGTCATGCCGGGCTGTGTGAACTCAACTACACACCGCCAGGCACCGATGGCTCCATCGATATCAAAAAAGCCGTGCAGATCAACACTCAGTTTGAAGTCTCGAAACAGTTCTGGGCTTATCTGACGCAAAAAGGCACCTTCGGCTCCTCGAAGTCTTTCATCAGCCCGGTGCCGCACCTGAGCTTCGTGCAAGGCGAGAAAGGCGTTGCCTTCCTCAAGACCCGCTTCGAAGCGATGCACAAGCACCATGCCTTCTCGTCCATGGAATACACCGAAGACAAGGCCACCCTTGCCGAGTGGATGCCACTGATGATGCCTGGTCGCCCCGCCGATGAGCAGATCGCGGCGACCCGCGTGATGAATGGCACCGACGTCAATTTCGGCAACCTGACCAATCAGTTGCTCAAGCACCTGACCAGCAGCCAGGACGCCCAGGTCAAATACTGCAAGCGCGTCACCGGCCTGAGCCGCAAGGGTGCGGGCTGGAGCGTCAGCATCAAGGACGTGAACAGCGGCAGCACCCGTGAAATCGACGCCAAGTTCGTTTTCCTCGGCGCTGGCGGCGCAGCACTGCCATTGCTGCAAATGTCCGGCATCGAAGAGAGCAAAGGCTTCGGCGGTTTCCCGGTGAGTGGCCAGTGGCTGCGTTGCGACAACCCGGAAGTGGTCAAGCATCACCAGGCCAAGGTTTACAGCCAGGCCGCTGTGGGATCACCGCCAATGTCCGTGCCGCACCTGGACACTCGCGTCGTGGATGGCCAGAAATCCTTGCTGTTCGGACCTTACGCTGGCTTCACCACCAAGTTCCTCAAGCATGGCTCGTTCCTTGACCTGCCGCTGTCGGTACGGATTGCCAACATCAAGCCAATGCTGGCGGTAGCCCGTGACAACATGGACCTGACCAAATACCTGGTCAGCGAAGTGATGCAGTCGATGGAGCAACGCCTGGAATCGCTGCGCCGCTTCTACCCTGAAGCCAAGGCAGAAGACTGGCGTCTGGAAGTGGCCGGTCAACGGGTGCAGATCATCAAGAAGGATCCGAAGAAAGGCGGCATCCTGCAATTTGGTACCGAACTGGTTTCGGCCAAGGATGGTTCACTTGCTGCGCTGCTGGGTGCTTCCCCAGGTGCTTCGGTGACGGTTTCGATCATGCTCGATTTGATCGAACGCTGTTTCCCGGAAAAAACCCAGGGTGAGTGGGCTGCCAAGCTCAACGAAATATTCCCGGCGCGGGAAAAGGCTCTGGAAACTGATGCTGTGCTGTACGAGCGCGTCAGCACCCAGAACAACGAACGCCTGGAACTGGTCGAGAAACACAGCGAAACCCAAAGCTTCGCGTGATGCATGGCCCATAAAAAAACGCCCTTCGGGGCGTTTTTTTATGACTGCGCAATCTTAACCGCGGGCTTTCTCGATCAACTCGATGTACTCGTCGGCGTTGCGCTGATCCTTGATGGTCGCGATGAAGTCATTGCCGTGTTCGTCTTTGCCATCCAGGTCATAGCCGGCTTCGAGGAAGAACACCAGGAAGCGCTCGAAATCATTGACCCGCAGGCCACGGTAGGCCTTGATCAGCTTATGCAGCGACGGCGAAGTGGCATCAACCGGTTCGAAGGCCAGGAACTGTTTAACCTGCTCATCGCCGATTTCGTCACCAATCAACTGCTTCTTATCTTTACGCATTGCGTGCTCCAACAGGATCGCGGACATGTTAACCGGCGGGCAGTTTACCCCCGGCTCCGCTCAAGGCTCAACGAGTACGCACGGTACCGGTATGCAAATCAGCCCAGACGTGGCCGTTGGCGTAGCTCAGGAACTGGCAATAGAGCTTTTCGTTGCGCAGCAGATCCATCAACGTGCGGTATTGAGCCACCGGGTAATACAGATTCAGGATCCGGGTCTTGTCGTCGAACACTGGCTTCTTCAGGCTTTTACTTTCACTGTCGAAATGGATCAGCACTTCGGAAATGGTCGCGCCCTTGTTCATGGGCTTGCCTTTGAGGCGCAGCAAAACCGGCGATGTCACCGGGATGGGGGTCTGATTGGACTGACGCTGATTGCCCACTACCACCGAATATTCGGTGATTTGCAGCAATTGTTGCTGCTCAGGTTCGCCTTCGCGCAGATTCAGATCATCAGGGGGCAGGTATTGCGCATGCATCGGTTCAGCTGAAACAGGCGCCACAAACGGCAGACTGCACAACAGAGCCAGCGCAGCAGTACGGATCAAGCACTTCATTTCGACTTCCCGCAAGGACTGGGCTGGCACTTTAGCATGGGCAAAGGCGCTGATCCTGTAGGAGTATTGAGGATCTGTGGGAGCGGTGCTTGCCCGCGATAAGGATGGACGCGGTTCACTTTAGAATTGCAGTGCTCCTATCGCGGGCAAGCACCGCTCCCACATATTCAATCGCATTTCAATTCATGGTGCGGTGTAAGCCACTAGTCACTTACATCCCCTTCACCGCATAAATCCCCGCAGCATTTCGCCAGTAGCCCTTGTAATCCATGCCGTAACCAAAAATGAAGCGGTCGATGCACGGCAGGCCGACGAAGTCTGCTTTCAGGTCAGGACGGGCTTTGCGGTCGTGGTCTTTGTCGATCAGCACGGCGGTATGCACAGCGCGGGCGCCAGCGTGTTTGCAAAAGTCAATGATCGCGCCCAGGGTGTGACCTTCGTCGAGAATGTCGTCGATGATCAGCACGTCGCGGTCGATGAACGAAACTTCAGGCTTGGCCTTCCAGAACAGGTCGCCGCCACTGGTTTCATTACGATAGCGGGTCGCGTGCAGGTACGACGCTTCCAGCGGGAAGTTCAGATGCGTCAGCAGCTTGCCGGAGAAAATCAGTCCGCCATTCATCACGCAGAACACCACAGGGTTGCGTTCGGCCAGTTCGGCGTTGATCTGCGCACCGACACGGGCAATGGCAACTTCGACTTCAGCCTCTGTGTACAGGCAGTCAGCCTCGCGCATGATTTGACGGATATGCTCGAGATCAGCAGACATGACGCTCTCCAAGGGTGGGCAGTGTAAGAAAAGCGGGCAAAGGTACGCATCCGCAGAAGTCAGAGCAAGCAATTCTGGACTAACGTGTCAGGATTCGTCCGAAAACGCCGCAAGCCGTGTAGGACAGTACCAGCTGAATAGATTAACCTAGGCCGCTTTTTTTGCCCCTCCGCCGGAGCTTTATTCCTATGCCTATCCGTGAGATCCGTCACCCGCTGATCCGCCACAAACTCGGCCTGATGCGTCGCGCCGACATCAGCACCAAGAATTTCCGTGAGCTGGCTCAGGAAGTCGGTGCCCTGCTCACTTACGAAGCCACCGCTGACCTGCCACTGGAAACCTACGACATCGAGGGTTGGGCCGGTACGGTTGCAGTTGAAAAAATCGCTGGCAAGAAAATCACCGTGGTGCCGATCCTGCGCGCTGGCATCGGCATGCTCGATGGCGTGCTCAGCCTGATTCCGGGCGCCAAGGTCAGCGCCGTGGGCGTAGCTCGCAACGAAGAAACCCTGGAAGCCCACACGTATCTCGAAAAACTGGTTCCGGAAATTGACGAACGTCTGGCCATGATCATTGACCCGATGCTCGCCACCGGCGGTTCCATGGTTGCGACCATTGATCTGCTGAAAAAAGCCGGCTGCAAGGAAATCCGCGCCATGGTCCTGGTTGCCGCGCCAGAAGGCATTGCCGTGGTGGAGAAGGCTCACCCGGACGTCATCATCTACACCGCATCCATCGATGAGCGTCTCAACGAACATGGCTACATCATTCCGGGCCTTGGCGATGCCGGCGACAAGATTTTCGGCACCAAGCAAAAGGACGCGTAATGAAGCAGGACGAGTTCAACGATCCACTCTGGCGTACGGTTCTGTCCGGCGCACAGATGCTCTTTGTGGCGTTCGGCGCGCTGGTGTTGATGCCGCTGATCACCGGGCTGGATCCTAACGTTGCCCTGTTCACCGCAGGCCTGGGCACTTTGCTGTTCCAGATCGTGACGGGCCGTCAGGTGCCAGTTTTCCTGGCATCGAGCTTTGCTTTCATCACTCCAATCATCCTCGCCAAAGGCCAGTTCGGCCTTGCTGCGACCATGGGTGGCGTAATGGCGGCAGGCTTCGTCTACACCTTCCTAGGGCTGGCAGTGAAGGTCAAAGGCACCGGTTTCATCGACCGCTTGCTACCGCCCGTGGTGATTGGGCCGGTGATCATCTCCATCGGCCTGGCCATGGCGCCGATTGCCGCCAACATGGCAATGGGCAAGAGCGGCGACGGCGCTGAGCTGATCCCGTACAAGATCGCCATGTGGATTTCCATGCCTGCCCTGCTTACGACGCTGATTGTGGCAGTGTTCGGCAAAGGGATTTTCCGTCTGGTGCCGATCATCTCCGGCGTGCTGGTGGGCTTTGCGCTGGCGTTCTATTTCGGCGTGGTCGACACCGCGAAGATTGCCGCCGCACCGTGGCTGGCGATTCCGCACTTCACCGCACCGGAATTCAACTGGCAGGCAATTCTGTTCATCGTGCCTGTCGCCCTGGCGCCAGCCATCGAGCACATCGGTGGGGTGATTGCCGTAGGCAGCGTGACCGGTCGTGATTACCTGAAAAAGCCAGGCCTGCATCGCACCTTGTTTGGTGACGGGATCGCGACTACGGCAGCTGGTCTTTTCGGCGGCCCGCCCAACACCACCTACGCCGAAGTGACTGGCGCAGTGATGCTGACCAAGAACTACAACCCGAAAATCATGACCTGGGCGGCGATCCTCGCCATCAGCCTGGCCTTCATCGGCAAGTTCGGCGCACTGCTGCAAAGCATTCCGGTGCCGGTCATGGGCGGAATTCTCTGCTTGCTGTTCGGCTCGATTGCGGCAGTGGGCATGAACACCCTGATTCGTCACAAGGTCGACCTGGCTGAAGCGCGCAACCTGGTGATCGTCTCAGTGACGCTGGTGTTCGGTATTGGCGGGGTGTTGATCGGGACCGGCAACGGCCCGGACGACTTCGGCCTCAAGGGCATCGCCCTGTGCGCCGTGACAGCCATCGCTCTGAACCTGTTGCTGCCAGGCAATGATGGGTGGAAGAAAAAGCGGCTGGATGATCAATTGCCGTAGGGCTGCGGCCTGTTGGAGCGAGGCTTGCCCGCGAAGAACGATAACGCGGTGTGTCTCGATAACCGCATTGGCCGATTCGCGGGCAAGCCTCGCTCCAACAGGCTCCTCAAGCAGCCCTCACAACATCAACGGTGCCCGTTCACACAGCTTGCTCAACGCCGCTGCCCAGTTCGGGTCGTCGTTCAGGCACGGGATCAGCACCAACTCCTCGCCACCGGCTTCCTTGAACTGTTCGGCGCCGCGATCACCGATCTCTTCAAGAGTCTCGATGCAGTCGGCAACGAACGCAGGGCACATCACCAGCAATCTCTTCACGCCTTGCGCAGCCAACTCCTCCAGATGCGCCTCGGTGTAGGGTTCGATCCATTTGGCGCGACCCAGTCGAGACTGGAACGACACCGACCATTTACCGTCAGGAACGCCCATCAGTTTGGCGAAGGCTTCTGCTGACTGGATGCACTGCGCGCGATAGCAGGTGGCGAGCACTTCCGGCGGCGCAGTCTTGCAGCAATCCGGGCCCTTCAGGCAGTGATTACGGGTTGGGTCGAGTTTGAGCAGATGGCGCTCGGGCAAACCATGGAAACTCAACAGCAGGTGATCATAGGGCTGTTGCAAATGCGGCCGAACACTCTCCACCAGCGCCTGCAGATATTCAGGCTGATCGTAGAAAGCCTGCAGCACCGAGAAGTTAACCTTCAGCGACTTGGCCTTGACCACTCGCTTGGCTTCTTCAATGACCGTGGTCACGGTGCTATCGGCAAACTGCGGATACAACGGCGCCAGGGTGATGTTCTTGATGCCCTGAGACGCCAGGCGCGTGAGCACGGTTTCGATGGACGGTTCGCCATAGCGCATCGCCAACTCCACCGGGCCGCGAGTCCATTCCTGAGTCATCGCCTGTTGCAAGCGCTTGCTCAGCACCACCAACGGCGAGCCCTCGTCCCACCAAATAGACGCATAAGCGTGGGCCGATTGCTCGGGACGCTTGACCAGAATCAGCGAAACCAACAGCCGCCGAACCGGCCATGGCAGGTCGATGACGTAAGGGTCCATCAGAAACTGATTGAGATAACTGCGGACATCCGCCACAGAAGTAGAGGCTGGCGACCCCAGGTTTACCAGCAGCAGGGCGTGATCGGTCATGCAACTTCCCAATTCAAATTAAAAGCTCAGTAGATCGTTCAATGCAGCAGGCAGTTCGGTGTATCTGAAAGTGAAACCGGCCTCTTCCAGGCGAGCCGGTCGGGCACGCTGGCCGCCCAGCAGGAGCACTGACAACTCGCCCATCAATACTTTCAATGCCAGCCCGGGCAACGGCATGAAGGCCGGTCGGTGCAGCACGGCAGCCAAGGCCTTGGCAAAATCCCGGTTGCGTACAGGTGACGGCGCGCAGAGATTATAAGGACCTTGTGCGTCACTCCGGTTTAACAGGAAATCTATGGCAGCGATTTGATCCTGAATATGAATCCAGGGCATCCATTGCCGACCGTTACCAATCGGACCGCCCATACCAAACTTGAACGGCAACAGCAGCCGCTGCAGGAACCCGCCCTGATCGGACAGCACCAGACCGGTACGGATGATCACCACCCGCACACCCAGCGCCTGAGCTCGTTGCGCCGTTTCTTCCCAGGCACCGCACAAGTGACTGGCAAAATCTTCTTTGACCGGCTGCGCGGCTTCATCCAGCTCACGCTCGCCTCCATCACCGTACCAGCCCACCGCCGAACCGCTGATCATCAGTTGCGGTCTATGCTCGCGCTGCTCTATCCAGGCCAGCAGTTGCTCGGTCAGACCGATACGACTGTCCCACAACAGCGTGCGCCGTTTGCGTGTCCAGGGACGATCTGCGATGGGCGCGCCCGCCAGGTTGATCAGCGCGTCCACCGGCTGATCGCCAAGGTCGTTGAGGTGGGCGATGCCCCGCACCGTCTCGCCACAAAGACGCGCAACGTCTTCGGGCCGGCGACTCCAGACCGTCAACTGATGCCCCTGTTGATTCAGGTGCTGGCAGAGCTGACGCCCTATCAACCCAGTACCGCCGGTCAGCAATATGTGCATGGCAGGTTTCCTTGCGTGGCGTTCGGGAGCGTTGCGTAGTCTATTTTTTATGACCCACTGTGTTTATGGAGATCATCGGGAACGGCATCTTTGAACAACACATCTTTGAACAACAATAGGCCAAACCTGCCGCCCTTGGAGCGGACCACCCGTTTGGACAGTTGCTCCAAGCGCTCAGGTATCGGATTTTATGCTCGTGCCGTACGAGACAAGCGCTGCAACTCCGTATGAGATCGCAGCAAGTTATACCAAAAAACAATATTGTACAGGTTTTAACTACGGCGTAGTCTGTGCAGACAAGGTAACGAGGCCCCTATGACTGTACCCATCGCAATCATCGGTACCGGCATCGCCGGACTCTCCGCCGCCCGCGCGCTCAGCGCCGCCGGGCACTCCGTTCATCTTTTCGACAAAAGCCGCGGCAGTGGCGGCCGGATGTCCAGCAAGCGCAGTGATGCAGGCTCGCTGGATCTCGGCGCACAGTATTTCACCGCTCGCGACCGCCGCTTCATGAGCGCTGTACAACAATGGCAGGCTGAAGGCTGCGCCGCCCAGTGGACGCCTTCTTTGTATAACTTCCATGGCGGGCAGCTCAGCCCTTCGCCGGATGAGCAAGTGCGCTGGGTTGGCACACCCGGCATGAGCGCTATCACCCGATCCATGCTGGGCGATCTGCCGGTCTCTTTCGCTTGCCGGATTACCGAAGTGTTCCGCGGCGAACAGCACTGGAGTCTGCAGGACGCCGAGGGCCAGAGCCACGGCCCGTTCAGCCATGTGATCATCGCCACACCCGCCCCTCAAGCCACTGCGTTACTTGCTTCAACCCCCAAGCTTGCCGGAGCTGCCGCCGGGGTGAAAATGGACCCGACCTGGGCCGTCGCGCTGGGTTTCGACAGCCCGCTGGAAACCCCGCTGGAAGGCTGCTTTGTACAAGACAGCCCGCTGGACTGGCTGGCCCGCAACCGCAGCAAACCTGGGCGCGACAGCAGCCTGGACACCTGGGTGCTGCATGCCACCAGCACCTGGAGCCGCCAGCATCTGGACATGCCCAAGGAAGCGGTGATCGAACATCTGCATGGCGCGTTTGCCGAATTGATCGGCTGCGCGATGCCCGCGCCGAGCTTCACCCTGGCCCACCGTTGGCTGTACGCACGCCCCGCTACCGCCCATGAATGGGGCGCGCTGTCGGATCCTGATCAGGGCATTTATGTGTGCGGCGACTGGTGCCTGTCAGGCAGGGTCGAAGGCGCATGGCTCAGCGGTCAGGAAGCAGCGCGACGCTTGCTGGAGCACCTCAATTGAACGCCACCGGATTGAACCGCCTGAACCCTCGCAAGCTACTGCTCTCGAAATGGACAGCGGCTCAACCGCTGAACCGTGAGAAGCATTTTCTGGTGACCGAGTTGTTTCGTGACGAAGAAGGCACCGTGCTGGAGATTGAACTCCAGGCGGTGCTGACCCACCGCAGCGAGCGTTTGCCGTGGCAGACATTGCAGAATGCCGAAGCCTGGAAAATGGGCTGGAAATGAATTTTTCGCGGACCCGTTGGAGCGAGGCTTGCCCGCGAATGAGGCACCGCGATTAGCTGATACACCGCGTTATCGTTCTTCGCGGGCAAGCCTCGCTCCAACGGATATCAGCACCATCTACAGACCCTATACAAATAATTTGACTTGTACAGCCGTCAACCTATGATGAGGTTAAGTTGTACAGCGAATTCACTCTGTACAATTTTGTTCAGAGGTTCGCGATGCTTGAGTCAGCAGTCCATAAGCCAAAACTCGGTATCAGTGCCTGCTTGATGGGCGCCGAGGTTCGCTTCAATGGTGGTCATAAAGAATCCCATTTGTGCACCCGCGCATTGACCGAGTATTTCGAATTCGTCACTGCCTGCCCGGAAGTCGCCATCGGCCTGGGCATCCCGCGAGAACCCATTCGTCTGGTGGGCGACGCGCAAAACCCGCAAGCCGTCGGCACCGTCAACCGTGAGCTGAACGTCACTGAGGCCCTGGCTGACTACGGCGTACAGATGGCCGAAGAACTGGGCGATATCTGCGGCTATATCTTCATGCAGAAATCACCGTCCTGCGGCCTGGAGCGGGTCAAGGTTTACACCGAAAAAGGCGCACCGGTAGACGGTGGCGGGCGTGGCATCTATGCCCAGGCGTTCTGCGAGCGCCATCCGAATCTGCCGGTCGAAGAAGATGGTCGCCTGAATGACCCAGTCCTGCGGGAAAACTTCATCACCCGCGTATTCGCCTACGCGGCCTGGCAGGAGTTGCTCAAAGCCGGCATCACCCGCCGTGCCCTGACTGAATTTCACTCGCGCTACAAATACCAGCTGATGGCCAATGATCCGGTGCAATACAAGGCTCTGGGCAACCTGCTGGGCAGCATGGGCCGCAGCGACCCTAACGACATCGCCCCGCAGTATTTCAGCGACCTGATGGCTGCGCTGAAGAAACCCGCCAGCCGACGCACCCACACCAATGTCCTGCAACACCTGACTGGCTATCTGAAGCAGACCATCAGCGCCGCAGACAAACAGGAAATCCAGCAACTCATCGCGCAGTACCACCAGGGCATCGTGCCCTTGATCGTTCCGCTGACGCTGCTCAAGCACCACTTCCGCCAACACCCGGACCCCTATGTGGCGTTGCAGGTTTACATGCAGCCGCATCCGGAAAACCTCAGCCTGCGAAATGCGATCTAACCTATGAATGAGTTAAGCGACCCAGTGCCTGACGGCGAGTCAGGCATAGCAGAAGACTGGCTGCCGATCCGCGAGGTCGCACGCCAGACCGGTGTCAACGCCGTGACCTTGCGCGCATGGGAGCGCCGATACGGGCTGATCGTCCCCCATCGCACGCCCAAGGGCCATCGGCTCTATTCCGACGCCCATATCCAGCGGGTGATGACCATCCTGACCTGGCTCAACCGCGGCGTATCGGTCAGTCAGGTGAAAAATCTGATCGACAGTCGCCAGCCGGATACCGCTACTCCGGACAGCGATTGGGACGTATTGAAGCAAAACCTCACCAAAGCCATCGCTGAACTGACCGAACGCCGGCTGGATGATCTGTTCAACCAGGCGATGTCGCTGTATCCGCCGCGGACCTTGTGTGAACAGCTGCTGTTGCCGCTACTGGCTGAACTGGAAAGCCGTTGGCAAAGCCAATTTGGCGGGCAGATGGAACGCACGTTCTTCTACTCTTGGCTGCGCAGCAAACTCGGCGCCCGGATTTACCACAACAATCGCCAGGTCGGCGGCGCGCCCGTGTTGCTGGTCAATCACTCCGACCTGCCGCTGGAGCCGCATCTCTGGCTCTGTGCCTGGCTGATCAGCGGTGCCGATTGCCCGGTGGAGGTCTTCGACTGGCCCCTGCCCAACGGCGAATTGGCCTTGGCTGCAGAGCTTCTCCAGCCCCGCGCGGTGCTGCTGTATTCCAGCAAATCCCTGAATACGACCCAGCTCTCCAGATTATTGAGCAACGTGCCCTGCCCAGTCGTGCTCGCCGGCACCAGCGTGCGCATCCACAGCGACGAACTCGGCGACTCAATCAGCAGCATGCAAGGCCTGCATCTGGCGCAAGACCCGCTGGGCGCGCTGGCCGCCTTGCAACTTTTGGATCTCTTCAAGGAATGACCATGCAACTGCTATGGCTGCGCAGCGATCTGCGCGTTCACGACAACACCGCGCTCACCGCTGCCCTGGAGCAAGGACCGACGGTTGCTGTGTACCTGATCAGCCCGACGCAATGGCTCAACCATGATGATGCCCCGTGCAAGGTAGATTTCTGGCTGCGCAACTTGGTAGAGCTGCGCACCGCCTTGAGCGACTTGAATGTGCCGCTGTTGATTCGCCACGCCGACACTTGGGATCTGGCGCCTGAGGTGCTCCTTGACCTATGCCGCGAACACAAGATTGAGACAGTGCATGCCAACGAAGAGTACGGCATCCACGAAAGCCGCCGCGATGAAGCTGTAGCCCAGGCACTGCAAGACGCTGGTATCCACTGGCGCAGCCATCTGGATCAGCTGTTCTTCAAGCCGGGCACTGTACTGACCAAAACCGGCAGTTACTTCAAGGTCTACAGCCAGTTTCGCAAGGTGTGCTACACCCGCATGCACCACGCCATGCCGACACTGGTCCACCTGCCGAAAAAACAGCAACACCTGGGTATTCAAAGCGACGATATCCCGCAGCAGGTCGACGGCTTTGCCACACCATCCAAAACGCTTATCGCCTTGTGGCCCGCCGGAGAAGACGAAGCTCGGCGGCGGCTCGCGTCCTTCAGCGATGAACAGATCGATTACTACAAAGATGAGCGCGACCTGCCCGCCAAACCGGGCACCAGTCAGTTGTCGGCGTATCTGGCAGCCGGTGTGATCTCGCCACGCCAATGTCTGCACGCAGCGCTCAACAGTAACCACGGTGAGTTCGAGACCGGCAGCGTCGGCGCTGTCACCTGGATCAATGAGTTGCTCTGGCGCGAGTTCTACAAGCACATTCTGGTGGGCTATCCACGGGTGTCCCGGCATCGGGCGTTTCGTCCGGAAACCGAAGCCCTGCAATGGCGCAACGCACCGCAGGATTTGAAGGCCTGGCAAGAGGCGCGCACTGGACTGCCGATCATCGACGCCGCCATGCGCCAGCTGCTGGAAACCGGCTGGATGCATAACCGCCTGCGCATGGTGGTGGCGATGTTTCTGACCAAAAACCTGCTGATTGACTGGCGCGAAGGTGAACGTTTCTTCATGCAGCACCTGATCGATGGCGATCTGGCGGCCAACAACGGCGGCTGGCAGTGGAGCTCGTCAACCGGCACCGACTCGCAGCCCTACTTCCGGATCTTCAACCCCCTGTCTCAGTCGGAGAAATTCGACCCAGAGGGCATGTTTCTCAAGCGCTGGTTGCCAGAGCTGGCCGACTTGAACAAAAAAGAAGTCCACAACCCCGCAGTGGCCGGGGGCCTGTTCGGTATTGCAAGCTATCCAAAGCCGATCGTTGATCTGCGCAGCAGCCGCGTCCGTGCCCTGGACGCATTCAAAGCCCTGCCGCACCGTCAGCCCGTCGCGGAGTTTGAAGATGAGTGATTTTCTGCGCTGTTTCGCTCGGGAATTCTCCGCTCTGGATAAAAACAATCTGGATCGACTTAACACGCTGTACACCGAAGACGTGCAGTTCACCGACCCGCTGCACCAGATTCGCGGCATCAACAACCTGCAGCGCTATTTCGCCGAGCTGTACGCCAACGTCCGTCAGCTGCATTTCGATTTCTATGGCTTCGACGAAGTCGGCCCCGGCAAGGGATATCTGCGCTGGACCATGAGCTATTCCCATCCGCGTCTGGCCAAGGGCCGCACGATCCGCGTCGACGGCTGCTCACACTTGATGTGGCGCGGGGACAAGGTCTACCAACACCGGGACTACTTCGATGCCGGTGCCCTGTTGTACGAGCACTTGCCGATCATGGGCACGCTCATCGCGTGGCTGAAAAGGAGATTGGGATGAACAATTCGGACGTCAAACGTATCTGGTTGACCGGTGCCAGCAGTGGGATCGGCCTGGCGCTGGCCGAAGAGCTGCTCAAGGCCGGTCACAGGGTCGCGCTCACGGCCCGCACCGTTGCGCCGCTGGAGGCACTCGACCAGCGTTTTCCAGGGCAAGTGCTGCTGGCGCCGGGGGATGTCACCGACGGCGAACAGGTCACTGGCATCGGCGAACGTATCAACCAGGTCTGGGGAGCGCTGGACTGCGCGATTCTCAACGCAGGCACCTGCGAGTACGTCGACAGCAATCAGTTTGACGCGGCATTGGTGGAGCGCGTGATCCGCACCAATCTGCTGGCCACCACCTACTGCATACAGGAAGCCCTGTTGTTACTGCGCCATGGCCACAAACCCCATCTGGTCGGCGTTTGCAGCTCGGTGACCTTTTTGCCACTGACGCGCAGTGAAGCCTACGGCGCGTCCAAGGCCGGTCTGCGCTATCTGCTGGAGTCGCTGCGCATCGACCTGGCCCATGAAAACATCGACGTCACCATCGTCAGCCCAGGCTTCGTCGATACCCCGCTGACTGAGAAAAACGATTTCCCCATGCCGATGCGCTGGCCAGTGGCAAAAGCCGCTGCTTATATCGCCGAACGTTTGCAACGTGAGCGCCGCCCCATGGAGATTGCCTTCCCCGGCCCGTTCATCCTGGTGCTGCGTCTGCTGGCCTTGTTGCCCACTCGCCTGCAATTGGCGCTGGGCAAACGCATGGCACGCTCACAGAACAAGGAAGCGCAATGAAAATCGCCATCGTCGGCAGCGGTATCGCCGGATTGACCAGCGCCTACCTGCTCAATCGCAAACATGACATCCGTGTTTTCGAAGCGGCGGACTGGGTCGGCGGGCATACCCATACGGTCGATGTGAATCTGGCGGGGCGCGATTACTCCGTCGACACCGGCTTCATTGTGTTCAATGACTGGACCTACCCGAATTTCATCAAACTGCTGGGCCAGCTCGGCGTGGGTTTCAAACCCACCGAGATGAGTTTCTCGGTATGCGATCCCAAGACCCGCACCGAATACAACGGCAATAACCTCAACAGCCTGTTCGCCCAGCGCAGCAACCTGCTTTCCCCGACGTTCTGGGGCATGTTGCGCGACATTCTGCGCTTCAACCGCGAAGCCCTGGCCGATCTGGAAAGCCAGCGCATAGGCTCTGACACAACCCTCGGCGACTACCTGCGAAGCCACCGCTATGGCCAGCGCTTCATCGAGCATTACATCGTGCCCATGGGCGCGGCGATCTGGTCGATGTCACTGGCGGACATGCTCGCGTTCCCGTTGCAATTCTTCGTGCGCTTTTTCAAGAATCACGGCTTGCTATCGGTCAGCAACCGCCCGCAGTGGTGCGTGATCGAAGGCGGTTCCAGCAGCTACATCGAGCCTTTGACCGCGTCTTTCCGTGCGCGGATTCGCTTGTCATGCCCGGTGCACAGGGTTGAGCGCGATGAACAAGGCGTTACCGTGCACAGCGCCGATGGCAGTGAACGCTTCGACAAAGTCATCTTCGCCTGCCACAGCGATCAGGCCCTGAAAATGCTCGCCCAGCCGACGACTGCCGAGCAGGACATCCTCGGCGCCCTGCCCTATGCCGAAAATGATGTGGTGCTGCATACCGACACTCGCCTATTGCCCAAGCGCAAGCTGGCCTGGGCGAGCTGGAATTACCGGCTCGGCGGCGGCACGCAGCAATTGGCCGCTGTGACCTATGACATGAACATCCTGCAAGGCATCGACAGCGACACCACCTTTTGCGTGAGCCTGAACCAGACCGATGCCATCGACCCGAACAAGATTCTTGCTCGCTACCGCTACGCCCATCCGCAATACAGCCTTGCCGGGGTTGTGGCTCAGGGCCGCTGGGAAGAATTGAATGGCGTCAACCACACCTGGTTTTGCGGCGCTTACTGGGCCAACGGTTTTCATGAGGACGGTGTGGTCAGCGGGCTGCGGGTCGCGCAAGCGTTCGGAGAACGGCTGTGAACAGCGCCCTCTACAGCGGCTGGATCGCTCATCGGCGCTTTGCACCCCGGGCCCATGACTTCCGTTACCGGATCGGCCTGCTGTATCTGGACCTGGACGAGCAAGACGCTGTGCTGGGCCTGTCGCCACTGGCGGGCAACGGTCGCTGGGCACCGTTTGCCTTTCGCGAAACCGACTACCTGCGTGAATCAACTCGACGTGGCGTGCGCCTGCTGGATGCAGTGCGCGAACGTGTCGGCGCGGCCATCGGCCATATGCCGCTGGGCAAAGTCTGCCTGCTGACCCAAGCGCGCAGTTGGGGTCTGGCGTTCAACCCGGTGAGCTTTTTCTATTGCCACGAAGCCGACGGCTCACTGGCGGCGATCCTCTGCGAAGTCACCAACACGCCCTGGCGCGAGCGCTATCACTACGTGCTGCCCGCCGACGGCGAAGGTCATCAGCACTTCGCAGTGGCCAAGGCGTTTCACGTCTCGCCGTTCCTGCCCCGGGACCTGGAATACCGGATGAGCTTCAGCCCTCCGGATGCCCGGCTCGGCGTGCACATGGCCGACTGGCAAGGCGAGTTCAAGATCTTCGACGCCACGCTGAGCCTGCATCGTCAGGAGCTGAGCCGCCGCAACCTGCATCACTACTTGCTTGCGTTCCCCTGGATGACTGCCAAAACCTGCCTGGCTATTTACTGGCAAGCCTTGCGCCTGTTGCTCAAACGAACCCCGATTTCCCCTCATCAGGCCGCCGATGGCGAGTACCGCACTGCCGCCACGCAACCGAAGGATCAGCGCTATGAAAAGTAGCAGCAGTAGTTTCTCTGCCAATCTGGGCACCAACAGTCTGACCGCCAGCATCCTGCGCCGGGGTGTGCTGCGCCAGCTCACACAGCTGCGCAATGGTCAGTTGGTGATTACCGAGGGCAGTGAACGCCATGTTTTCGGCACTGCCGGCGCATTGGTGCAGGGCGAGATCCAGATTCTGGATTCGGCGACCTGGGGCATGATCGCCAGCAACGGCTCCATTGGCGCGGGTGAAGCGTTCATACACGGTTACTGGACATCCCCGGACTTGACGGCCGTGATTCGGGTTTTCGTCAGCAACCTCGATGTGCTCGACGCTATGGAACGTGGCATGGCCCTACTCAGTCGCCCGTTCATTCAGGGCCTGCATTGGCTCAACCGCAATACTCGGGAAGGTTCGCAGAAGAACATTGCCGCTCATTACGACTTGGGTAACGATCTGTTCGAGCGATTTCTTGACCCGACCATGATGTATTCCGCTGCACAATTTCTCAGCCCCAACGACACGCTGGAGCAGGCGCAATTGAACAAGCTGGAGCGCATCTGCCAGAAGCTGGCGCTCAAGCCTGAAGATCACTTGCTGGAAATCGGCACCGGCTGGGGCAGCATGGCGATTTATGCCGCGCAGCACTATGGCTGCAAAGTCACCACCACCACGCTGTCCAAAGAACAGTTCGCCTACACCGAACAGCGCATTGCCGCGCTGGGCTTGCAGAATCAAGTCACGCTGCTGCTCAAGGACTACCGGGATCTTAGTGGCCAGTTCGACAAACTTGTGTCCATCGAAATGATTGAAGCTGTTGGTCATCGCTTCCTGCCGACCTACTTCAAACAATGCGCGTCCCTGCTCAAGGCCGACGGTTTGATGCTGCTACAGGCCATTACCATTCGAGACCAACGCTACGAGCAGGCCAAGCGCAGCGTCGACTTTATCCAGCGGCATATCTTCCCGGGCGGCGCCTTGCCTTCGGTGCAGAAAATGCTGGAAATCGTCACGCGCGAAACTGACATGAACCTGCTGCACATGGAAGATTTCGGCCTGCACTACGCCAAAACCCTGCGCATCTGGCACGACAACTTCCGCCACGCCCACGGCTCGCTCACCGAGCTGGGCTACGACGATTACTTCCTGCGGCTCTGGGAGTTTTATCTGTGCTACTGCGAAGGCGGTTTCCTGGAACGCGCCATCGGCACCGCGCAGTTGCTGCTGGCCAAACCGTCAGCCCTGCCGCAACCGCTGTTGGGCCGCTTCAATGCTTAAGCAGATCGTCAATGCCCTGCTGTTCCAGATCGGCTGGTTTGCCTGCGTGATGGGCGGCAACAGTTATTGGCTGTTGCTGGCAGTCGGCGTACTGATCGTGCATCTGCTGTGGATAAGTTCGTGGGCCGCTGAAGGTAAATTGCTGCTGTGGATAACCGCGCTCGGCACAGTGCTCGACAGTTTATTGATGAATCTGGGGGTCTTCGCGTTCGGCAATGAAGGCTTGTTGATTCCACTGTGGTTGATCGTGCTTTGGCCGGTACTGGCTACCACCCTCAATCATTGCCTGGCCTGGACTGCCAAACCCTGGTGGCGCGCGAGCCTGCTGGGCGCTATCGGCGGGCCGATGTCGTACTACGCCGGCTCGCAACTGGCGGGCGTGCAACTGCCATTGGGACTTTGGCCAAGCATGCTGGTACTGGCGGTGATCTGGGCGGCAGTGTTTCCGTTGCTGCAATGGCTCGCTGGCCGTTCAATCGCTGGTCAGGCAATCCACACCAAGGACACGCACTGACATACACTGCGCGCCTATGACGTCGACCCTCATCCCGATTAACACGATTCCCACAGAAACAGCCATCACGTGCTCAACCTGTGCGGCCTGCTGCTGCCAACTGGAAGTGATGCTGATCACCGACACTGGCGTGCCTGAACGCTTCATCGATCAAGACGACTGGGGCGGCGAAGTCATGCTGCGCCTGGATGACGGCTGGTGCGCGGCGCTGGATCGCAACACCATGATGTGCACCATCTACGAAAAACGCCCACTGATCTGCCGCGAGTTCGAGACCGGTTCGGAAGAGTGCATGAATGAGCGGATGGGGATTGAGACCGCCTATCTCTGACGCATGAGACCTGTAGGAGCTGCCGAAGGCTGCGAATAGCGGTGTGTCAGAGAGAATGCTTTCGCAGCCTTCGGCAGCTCCTACGAATCGGAGGGTCTGACAAAATGCCAAACCCCTTGAAGCCTTAAAGCTGTTCTTACAACGGCATCGTGTAATGCAACGCGTAGCTTTCGATACCATCGTTTGGCTGCTTGATACCCGCATTCGAATAGTGAGTCGCGCGAATGCCGATTTCGTGGCCGCCGTTGAAGCGCAGGCCGAAGCCGATGCGGTCTTCGAAGTTGAAGGCCGAGCCGAAGTTTTTGTCTTCGTATTTAGTGTTGGAGAACACTGCGACACCAATACCCGCCTCAACGTAAGGCTTGACGGTTTCGCCTGCAAATTCGTAAACCAGGACTGGCGAGAACGACAGGCTGTTATTACTTGAGCCTTTGTCGCCATCCCAATAGGTGTAAGCACCATCCCAGTAGCCGGTCATACGGCCGACGTCGCTTTGCAGCCAGCTTTGATCCCAATCAAACTTCATACCCAAACGGTAGGTCTGGGTCGTCTGCCCGGTCTGACCGACCGAAAATTCGACGCCTGCTGCTTGAGAAAGAGAGGTTTGCCCCAGTAAAGCGGCCGCAATCGCAGCCAGACAAAACAGACGCTTCATCAGAAACTTCCTATTTATACATACAGTTATTAGGTTTTTTTACAGCCAATCTGTTGCTATAGAAATCCGCACGCGTGGCTTAGTTCAGAGCAAAACAGTGCATTTCACGATTTTTTTACAAACGGAAGCTTCGCACACTGTCAGATTTTTTCCATAGGGCAGGTAGGATGTTTCTGAAATTAGTTGGATCGGCACTGGTCCAGAACACCGTTTCTCGTGCCGGACCCTGTGCCAATCTGTCTTGTTGGGCGAGAAGACGTTGGAGTTGGCGGGCTACTGCATGTCCGGTATCAATCAGGATGACCGATTCGGGGATCATTTCCCGCAGCAGAGGTTTGAGGAAGGGATAGTGGGTGCAACCGAGGATAATCGTGTCGCAGCCTTCATTGAGCAGAGGCTCGACATAGCTTTGCAGCAAGGCACGAATCATCGGGCTGAACAGGTCGCCGGTTTCGATCAGTTCGACCAGGCCGGGACACGGCTGTGTCACGACCCGCACGTTGCCTGCAAACCGATCGAGTAATGCGGCGAACTTGGCGCTCTGCAAGGTGCCCGTGGTGGCCAGCACGCCAACCACACCGCTGCGGGTAGCTGCCGCAGCGGGTTTGACCGCAGGCTCCATGCCGACAATCGGCCAGTCAGGATACTGCTCTCGCAGTTGCGCCCCCGCTGCAGCTGTCGCGGTGTTGCACGCCAGCACTAGCGCTTTGGCACCCTGCTCACGAAAGAAGCCAGCGATGGTCAGGCACCGCTGGCGAATGAATTCCGGGGATTTCTCACCGTACGGGATGTGCCCACAATCGGCTACGTAAAGCAGCGACTCGTGAGGCAACAGGCTGCGTATCTCACCCAAAACCGAGAGGCCACCAACGCCTGAGTCAAATACGCCTACCGGCGCATCACTTGTGCTGTTCATGCCAACCCGCAAACACTGCAACCTGGATCCCGCTTGACCTTGAGTTCGCGAAAGCGCGTGGTCAAGGCGTCGATCAACAACAGACGCCCCACCAACGGCTCACCGAAGCCAGCCAACAGCTTCAGCGCTTCCAGTGCTTGCAGACTGCCGACCAATCCCACCAAGGGGCCGAGCACACCGGCTTCGCTGCAGGTCAGTTCAGCTTCGCTGCCGTGGCCGTACAGGCAGTGATAACAAGGGCTTTGCGGGCGACGCGGGTCGAAAACCGACAATTGACCTTCGAGCCGAATTGCCGCGCCGCTGACCAAGGGCTTGCGGGCGGCGACACAGGCGGCGTTGACGGCACCCCGAGTGGCAAAATTGTCTGAACAGTCCAGAACCAGATCGACGGCCTGCACCGCCGTAGACAGTGTGTCGGCATCCAGCGCGACAGGATGAGCAACCAATGCAATTTCAGGGTTGATCGCCTTCAGACGAGCCATCGCCGAGTCGACCTTGGTCTGTCCAACGCTGTGGCTGTCGTGGATGATTTGCCGTTGCAAGTTGGTCAGATCGACGGTGTCGAAGTCCGCCAGATGCAGCTCTCCGACACCGGCAGCGGCCAGGTAAAGCGCCACTGGCGAGCCCAGCCCGCCCAGGCCGACGATCAACACCCGACTTTGCTTGAGCTTCAGTTGGCCGTCGATGTCGACGTGCTGCAACAGAATCTGTCGGCTATAGCGCAACAGTTCCTGATCACTCAGCACGGCAGACGCCCGAAAGTGATGCGCTCGTGGTCGCCCAGGTCGCGGCGGGTCTGGATTTTGTCGAAGCCATGGCTGCTCAACAGTTCCCGCACCGCAGCGCCTTGGTCGTAGCCGTGTTCCAGCAGCAACCAGCCTTCCGGTTTCATGTGCGCAGGGGCTTGATCGATGATCAGGCGCAGGTCGTCCAGGCCATCAGCACCGGCAACCAGCGCACTGTTAGGTTCGAAACGCACATCGCCGGTGACCAGATGCGGGTCCTCGGCAGCGATGTACGGCGGATTGCTGATGATCAGGTCGAAGCGTTTGCCTTGCAGCGAATCAAACCAGTGGCTGCTCATCACTTGGGCGTTACCGAGTTGCAGACGCTGACGATTACGTTCGGCAAGGGCGACGGCTTCAAGTACTCGATCAACCGCCGTCACGTGCCAGGCCGGTCGTTCGCTGGCCAGTGCCAGGCCGATTGCGCCGGTACCGGTGCCCAGGTCCAGAACCTTGGCAGGGGCGAATGCGGGTACCAGTTCCAGGGCCGCCTCGACAAGCATTTCGGTTTCGGGACGCGGGATCAGGGTGTGTGGCGCGACTTCCAGGTCCAGTTTCCAGAAACCCTGCTGGCCCAGAATGTACGCAACAGGCTCACCGGTCTGGCGACGTTGCAGGTACGAGGCGAACTTCAATGCCGCTTCGCTGCTAACGATCCGTTCCGGCCAGGTGTGCAGGAAACTGCGGGGTTTGCCCAGCGCAGCTGCCAGCAGCAGCTCGACATCCAGACGTGCAGTTGGGGAATCGGGCAGTTCGGCGCTTCTTAACAAGCTGGCGATGATTGTCATTTACTCACCCAGTGCCGCTAGTTGGTCTGCCTGATATTCGGCAAGTAGCGGCTCTATCACTGCATCGACTCCACCGGCCAAAACTTCATCCAGCGAATACAAGGTCAGATTGACGCGGTGATCCGTTACTCGCCCCTGAGGGAAGTTGTATGTGCGGATCCGCTCGGAACGATCGCCCGAGCCAACCAGCAGTTTACGCTCACTGGCGATGGCATTGGCCGCCGCGCTGGTTTGCTGGTCATTGAGTTTGGCAGATAGCCAGGACATCGCACGGGCGCGGTTCTTGTGCTGCGAACGTTCTTCCTGGCACTCGACGACAATACCCGACGGAAGGTGGGTAATCCGGATCGCCGAGTCAGTCTTGTTGACGTGCTGACCACCGGCCCCCGAAGACTTGTAGGTATCAATGCGCAAGTCCGAGGGATTGATTTCAATGGCCTGCTGCTCATCCGGCTCAGGCAGCACGGCGACGGTGCAGGCCGAGGTGTGGATACGGCCCTGGGATTCGGTTTCCGGAACCCGCTGTACGCGGTGCGCGCCAGACTCGAACTTGAGCTTGCCGTACACGTTCTCGCCTTCGACCCGGGCGATCACTTCTTTATAACCGCCGTGCTCGCCTTCATTCTCGGAAAGAATCTCGACCCGCCAGCCGCGGCGCTCGGCATAACGCGAATACATGCGGAACAGATCGCCGGAAAAGATCGCAGCCTCGTCGCCACCGGTGCCGGCGCGGATTTCGAGGAACACGTTGCGCCCGTCGTTGGGATCCTTGGGCAGCAGCATGCGCTGCAACTGGGCTTCCAGGTCCGCCAGCAACTGCTTGGTTTCCCGGACTTCCTCGACAGCCATTTCACGCATGTCAGGATCGCTGTCCTTGAGCAGCGCCTGAGCGCCCTCCAGGTCTGTCAGTGCCTTGAGCAATTGTTTGTAGGCCGCGACGATCGGCTCTACCTCCGCGTACTCACGGGAATACGCGCGGAATTTGGTCTGATCGGAAATGACTTCGGCATCGCCAAGCAACGCAGTCAGTTCCTCAAAGCGGTCGCTGAGGATATCCAGCTTATTGAGCAGTGAAGCTTTCATTGCGGGGGTTTATCCGTCGAGCCCTCACCGAGGGCAAAAAGTTCCTGGGCCATGGCCAGCGCATCGAGGCGGCCTTCGGCAGAGAGTTTTTTCAGTTGCACACTCGGTGCATGCAGCAATTTGTTGGTCAGCCCGCGAGCCAGTTGAACGAGCACGTCTTCGGCATTGCCACCGTTGGCAAGCAGGCGCTGGGCCTTGAGTAATTCTTCGTCACGCATCCGCTCGCTTTGCTGACGATAGGCGCGCAGCACATCGACCGCCGCCAGTTCACGCAGGCGAAACATGAATTCATTGGTGCCCGCCGCCACCAGCTCTTCCGCAGCCTGGGCAGCGCCCTGGCGACTTTTGAGGTTCTCGGCGACCACCTCGTGCAAGTCATCGACGGTATACAGGTATACATCGTCCAATTCGCCAACTTCGGGCTCGATGTCCCGGGGCACGGCGATATCGACCATGAAAATCGGCTTGTGCTTGCGCAGTTTCAGGGCGCTTTCCACCGCGCCTTTACCAAGAATCGGCAGCTGGCTGGCGGTAGAACTGATCACGATATCGCTGTTGACCAGCTCAGCCGGGATATCCGACAACAGCACCGCATGAGCTCCAAACTCGGCCGCCAGAATGCTTGCGCGTTCCAGGGTCCGGTTGGCGACGACAATGCGTTTGACCCCAAGATCGTGCAAATGACGGGCAACCAGAGTGATGGTCTCGCCCGCACCGATCAGCAACGCCTGACTGCGCTGCAAGTCGCTGAAAATCTGCTTCGCCAGGCTGACCGCCGCAAACGCCACCGACACCGGGTTTTCACCAATCGCGGTATCGGTGCGCACCTGCTTGGCCGCACTGAACGTGGCCTGAAACAGACGCCCCAGCAACGGACCAATGGTTCCGGCTTCCCTGGCCACTGCATATGCCGATTTCATCTGGCCCAGAATCTGCGGCTCGCCCAGCACCAGCGAGTCGAGCCCGGAGGCCACGCGCATCATGTGACGAACGGCCGCATCATCGGCATGCACATAAGCACTCGCGCGCAGCTCTTCAAGGCTCAAATGATGATAATCGGCCAGCCAGGCAAGGACGGTTTCCGAGCCAAGCTGGTCTTGCTCGATGTACAGCTCACTGCGATTGCACGTCGAAAGAATCGCGGCTTCGCGACTATTGGTCAGGCGGCAAAGCTGCTGAAGTGCCTCTACCAGCTGCTCTGGCGTAAATGCCACGCGCTCGCGGACGTCTACCGAGGCAGTCTTATGGTTAATACCAAGTGCAAGGAAGGCCATTCAAGGTCGCTGATGGTGACGTGAAGCCGGCAATTGTCCTACTTCAATAGGTTCAGAACAACCACCGCTGACTATTGTCCTAATAGAGCTGCTCTCAAACCGCCAGCATTGCGGGCTTTGCGCACAGCAAAAAACCGCGTCCCAGCAGTTTTCGAACCCGCTGTGGGTTTGCTCCCGGCCTTGTGTCATGATGCTCCAACCGCAGGTAAGTCGTCCCTTCTTATATATGAATAGATCCTCCGCACTGTTCCTTGCTCTCGCCTTTCTCAGCGGCTGCCAATCCATGGCTCCCGTACAGCCGCAGACCACGCCTGCGCAGAAAGACATCGTTCCCGCACCTGAAGCCAAACCTCAGGTGTATGGCTCGTTCACCCAGGAAACGCTCGTCAGCCTGTTGAGCGCGGAGCTGGCTGGCCAGCGCAATCGTTTTGATATTGCGCTGGACAACTACGTGACCCAAGCGATCAACACTCAGGATCCGGGCGTCTCCGAGCGAGCCTTTCGTATCGCCGAGTACCTGGGCGCCGATCAGGCTGCGCTGGATACCTCGTTGATCTGGGCCAGAAACGATCGAACCAACCTTGAAGCGCAGCGTGCTGCGGCCATTCAACTGGCCCGCGCCGGGCGCTACGACGACTCCATGATCTATATGGAGAAGGTTCTGCAGGGTCAGGGCGACACGCATTTTGATTTCCTCGCCTTGTCGGCTTCCGAGACCAACCCGGAAACCCGTAACGCGCTGCTGACCAGTTTCGACCGCCTGCTCGGCAAATACCCGAACAACGGCCAGCTGATTTTCGGCAAGGCGCTGTTGCTGCAACAGAATGGCGATGCGGAAAACTCTTTGAAACTGCTCGAAGACAACCCGCCCAAGGAAGGTGAAGTTGCACCTATCCTGCTGCGCGCGCGTCTGCTGCAAGGCATGAATCGCGGCAAGGAAGCGCTGCCGATCCTGGAAAAAAGCATCAAGAAATATCCGGACGACAAACGTCTGCGCCTGACCTACGCCCGCATGCTGGTGGAACAGAACCGCATGGACGACGCCAAGGTACAGTTCTCCAGTCTTGTGCAGCAGTTTCCGGATGACGACGAACTGCGCTTCTCCCTGGCACTGGTCTGTATAGAAGCCAAGGCCTGGGACGAGGCAATCGGCTACTTGCAGGAATTGATCGCCCGGGAAGCCCACGTCGATTCAGCACACCTGAATCTGGGCCGGATCTACGAAGAGCGTAACGATCCGCAAAATGCCTTGGCTGAATACGCTCAGGTTGGCCCCGGCAATGATTTCCTGCCCGCTCAGTTGCGTCAGGCCGACATTCTGATGAGCAATGGCGGCGCGGCAGAAGCCTCCAAACGTCTGGCTGAAGCCCGGGATTCTCAACCGGACTACGCCATCCAGCTGTATCTGATCGAGGCCGAGACACTGACCAACAACAACCAGGCCGAACGCGGCTGGCAATTGTTGAATCAAGCACTCAAGCAATATCCGGACGACCTGAATCTGCTCTACACCCGCTCAATGCTGGCCGAGAAGCGCAACGATCTGGCTCAAATGGAGAAAGACTTGCGCGCGATCCTCAAACGCGAACCGGACAACGCCATGGCGCTCAACGCGCTGGGCTACACCCTGTCCGACCGCACCACACGCTATGCCGAAGCCAAAGAGCTGATCGAAAAAGCTCACAGCCTGAACCCGGAAGACCCTGCAGTGCTCGACAGCCTGGGCTGGGTGAATTACCGCCTGGGCAATCTCGATGAAGCCGAACGCCTGCTGCGCCTGGCACTTGAGCGCTTCCCCGATCACGAAGTCGCCGCTCATCTGGGCGAAGTGCTCTGGGCCAAGGGCGAACAGCGTGAGGCCCGTAAAATCTGGGGCAAAGCCCTTGAAGACCAACCCGATAGCCCAATCTTGCGCAGCACCGTGCGGCGCTTGACCGGATCCGAGACTCTTTGATTTATGTTTTTGCGCCACGTAATCGTATTCAGCCTTATCGCCCTGCTTGCCGGTTGTGCCGGTTTGACCTCCCGCGAAGCCCTTCAGGGCAAGGGCGACCCCGCTCAATGGCAGCAACACAAACAGCAATTGACCAGCCTCGATGGCTGGCAGATCAACGGCAAGGTCGGGATCCGCGCTCCCAAGGACTCCGGCAGCGGCACGTTGTTCTGGCTGCAACGCCAGGACTATTACGACATCCGCCTGTCCGGCCCGCTGGGCCGCGGTGCAGCACGACTGACCGGTCGCCCCGGCGCGGTCAGCCTTGAAGTCGCCAATCAGGGTCGCTATGAAGCGCCGACCCCGGAAAGCCTGCTCGAAGAGCAACTGGGCTGGAAACTGCCGGTATCGCATCTGGTCTGGTGGGTACGCGGCCTGCCCGCGCCTGACAGCAAAAGCCGTCTGACTCTGGATGGCGACAGCCGCCTGGCCAATCTCGAACAGGACGGCTGGCAGGTTGAATACCTCAGCTACGTCGAGCAGAACGGCTACTGGCTGCCCGAGCGGGTCAAACTGCACGGCCAAGACCTGGACGTCACGTTGGTGATCAAGGACTGGCAGCCTCGCAAACTGGGTCAGTGAACATGAGCAAACCTCGTCTGACCCTGCCCGCGCCGGCCAAACTGAATCTCATGCTGCACATCCTGGGCCGTCGGCCTGACGGCTATCACGAGCTGCAAACTCTGTTTCAGTTTGTCGATTACGGCGACGAACTCAGTTTCGCTGTCCGTGAAGACGGCGAAATCCGCCTGCAGACCGATGTTCCCGGTGTTCCCCACGACAGCAACCTGATCGTCAAAGCAGCCCGAGCGCTGCAAAAACAGTCGGGCTGCACCCTGGGCATGGACATCTGGCTGGAAAAACGTCTGCCCATGGGCGGCGGCATCGGCGGCGGCAGTTCCGATGCGGCCACCACTTTGTTGGGTCTGAATCATTTGTGGCAGTTGAACTGGGACGAAGATCGTCTGGCTGCGCTAGGCCTCACCCTTGGCGCTGACGTTCCGGTTTTTGTCCGTGGACACGCCGCATTTGCTGAGGGTGTGGGCGAAAAACTGACCCCTGTAGACCCCGAAGAACCGTGGTATCTAGTGCTCGTGCCGCAAGTATCTGTAAGTACAGCAGAAATTTTTTCAGATCCACTGTTGACACGTAACACTCCTCCCATTAAAGTGCGCCCCGTTCCCAAGGGAAACAGTCGAAATGACTGCTTACCGGTTGT